>ERZ773359.13-NODE-13-length-187342-cov-18.389717_pt1 | contig 187342 bp, 198 predicted proteins | sample MGYA00374955_ERZ773359 | MGnify/ENA primary metagenome ERZ773359 (study PRJEB29098, sample SAMN04486028) | biogas fermenter metagenome | study: EMG produced TPA metagenomics assembly of the Biogas fermentation microbial communities from Germany - Plant 4 DNA1... | reverse complement strand
GAGGGGTCCTCTGGTCACTCCTATCCTACAGTATCTTGACGCGAACCCTTGCTTGTCCTTTAGTTGACACTTAGGGTTGGATCTGTTAAGATGCAATTGACATAATCTATATTGCTTTGAAAGTGCATCTAGGGTTCCGCCCAGTTGGGGTCCGCGACCGAGTGATGCAGGCGCCTGTGGAGGGCGCTACACCCTAGAGGGATAAAAACCCTGGCGGGCAGGTTTCATTGGCATGAACGGTGAATCCTGCCCGCTTCTTGTTTAATTGCAAGGGAAGGTGTGACATTCCATCGTCGGAGAAAGAATTATATAGAGGCAAGGCCATGCAGAGGAGGGGTCTACATGCTGAGGGAAGAGATTATTCGCACCAAGGCTTGGCGTCAGCTGGGGCTCAAGGATGAGGAGTATGAGCGGATTGTTTCGTTGCTTGGGCGGGATCCTACATGGACGGAGCTGGGGATGTTCTCTGTCTTATGGTCAGAACACTGCTCCTACAAGCATTCTCGCCCCCTCTTGAAGAAGCTGCCTACAGAGGGGGAGCATGTTCTCGTTGGCCCCGGGGAGAATGCTGGGGTGGTCGATGTGGGGGCGGATACCGCGATCGCCTTTCGGATCGAGTCCCACAACCATCCGGTGTTCGTCGACCCTTACGAAGGGGCGGCTACGGGCGTTGGCGGGATGCTCCGGGATATCATGTCCATGGGAGCCCGTCCGGCAGCCTTGCTCGGTTCGGTGCGTTTTGGACCCCTCGAGGAGTCACGGGCCCGCTGGCACTTTACCGAAGCGGTGGCCGGCATGTCCGACTACGGGAATACGGTGGAGGTGCCTACAGTAGGCGGTGAGGTCTATTTCGCCCCTACATTCAGCAACAATCCCCTGTGTAATGTCATGTGCCTGGGATTCTTGCCGAAGGAGCGGCTGACGAAGGGAGTGGCGACAGGGAAGGGGAACCCCATTTTCCTGGTGGGAGCGACCACAGGTCGGGACGGCATCCACGGTGCCACCTTCGCCTCCACTGACCTTGCCGATGAGACGGAACTGACTTCGATGCAAGTTGGCGATCCCGTTACCGCCAAACGACTCATAGAAGCCTGTCTCGAGTTAGTCGCCAGCGGCGATGTGGTAGGCATCCAGGACATGGGTGCCGCGGGGATCACCTCCTCTTGTGCGGAAACGGCCGCCCGGGCGGGAAGCGGCGTGGAAATCGACGTGGCACTAGTACCAGTCAGGGAAGAGAACATGACCCCCTATGAGATAATGCTCTCGGAATCCCAGGAACGGATGCTGGTCATTGCCCGGCGAGGAGCCGAGGAAAACGTAAGGCGGATTTGCCGCAAATGGGATGTCCTTTGCGCCCAGATTGGTCAAGTGACTGACGACGGCTTTCTCCGGGTTAAAGAAAAGGGAGTGGTGGTTGCCGAAGTCCCTGCCCGGGCCCTAACAGAAGAGGCTCCCACCTACACTCCCCCGGCCAAAGAGCCTGCTTATCTGCAAGAGGTTCGTTCCTGGCGGCAGGCGGAGCTGCCCCTCCCCGAGGATTACCTCGCTGTCCTCACCCAGCTTCTGGATAGCCCCAATATTGCCAGCAAAGACTGGATCTACCAGCAGTTTGATTATGAAGCCCAGGGCAACACCCTCGTTGGCCCCGGCGGTGATGCCGCGGTGCTGAAGGTGCCGGGAACGGACAAGCTGATCGCCGTCAGTGTCGATGGGAACAGCCTCCATTGCCACTTAGATCCTTATCAAGGGGCTGCCGGTTCGGTGGCGGAGGCGGCCCGGAATGTGGTTTGCGTCGGTGGTCGCCCGTTGGGACTCACCAATGGATTAAACTTCGGCAGTCCCGAGAATCCAGAGAGCTATTGGCAACTTAGCCGGGCCATCGAAGGTATTGCCGCAGCCAGCCGGGCTTTGAGCATCCCGGTGACCGGTGGGAATGTCAGCTTGTACAATGAGACTAGCGGGGAGTCCATTTATCCCACGCCGATCATCGGCGTTGTTGGCTTGATCGAAGGCGATTCTTACTGCCGGATGGGGTGGCGGCAGGCTGGAGATATCATCTTGCTCCTGGGCAAAACCCGGGAGGAACTAAGTGGAAGCGAATATTTGTCGGCGGTCCATGGGGTGGTGGCTGGAGAGCTGCCTCAGCTGGATTTGGAAGCGGAGAGGCGCCTGCAGACTATGCTACTCGCGGCCCACAAGGAAAACCTGTTAGCTTCGGCCCATGACTTGAGTCATGGGGGGCTGGCTATTGCGCTGGTGGAATGCTGCCTAAGCGGCGGGATGGGAGCCCAGATCGAATTGCCGGCGGACGATATCAGATTGGATGCGGTCCTCTTTGGCGAAACCCCTTCCCGTGTCGTCGTCAGCTGCAGTCCCCAGCGGGCAAGCAGGCTCCAAGACTTGGCCAAGGCCCACGGGGTGCCGTGTGTTGTTCTCGGCAAGGTTGGAGAACAGGAACTGGTTATTCGCCAAGAAGAGCGGGAGATCATCGATATGTCCTTGAAGCGGGCCCGGGATATTTATAGTCAGGCTATCTCTAGGCGCCTTCAGATAGCTTAAGGGGGTCAGAGAATGCATGGAGTGCACATAGATAAGCCCCGGGAGGAATGCGGGGTGTTTGGGATCTACAGCACCGATCCTGCGCTGCAGGCTGCCCATCTTACCTATCTGGGGCTATACGCACTGCAGCATCGCGGGCAAGAAAGCTGTGGGATCGCGGTGAGCGACGGCGAAAGGATTCGTTTGTATAAGGGCATGGGGTTGGTATCGGAAGTCTTCGGCGGAGAACAGCTCCGTGACTTGCCTGGTCCTTGCGCTGTCGGCCATGTTCGCTACTCGACCAGCGCCGCTGAACGCATGGTGATCAATGCCCAACCCCTGTTGGTCGAATGCTCCTACGGGCGGCTGGCTTTGGCCCATAACGGGGCTCTGACCAATGCCAATAGTCTGCGTCGGGAATTGATGGATCAGGGCTCTGCCTTCCAGACGACTACCGACAGTGAAGTGATCATCAACCTCATTGCCCGCCATGGACAAGTTCCCCTGGAAGAAGCCCTGAAACGGACCTATGCTCGCCTGCGCGGGGCCTTTGCCGTTGTGGGTATGACCCCAAAGGGCATGTTCGGTTGGCGGGACCCGTCAGGGATGCGCCCCCTGGCCATGGGCCGACTTGGGTCAGATACTTATCTGTTGGCCTCTGAAACCTGCGCTTTGAGCAACCTGAGCGCAGAAGACATCCGAGAGATCCGGCCGGGGGAGATGGTGATCATCACTGAAGATGGTCCTAGGTCCTACCAATTGGCCGAAGAACACACTCAAGCCTTTTGCGTCTTTGAATACATCTATTTTGCCCGGCCCGACAGCGTCCTTCAAGACCGCAACGTGCACCTGGTCCGCAAAGCTATCGGGCGTCAATTGGCCATCGAACAGCCTGCCCAGGCTGACCTGGTCATCGCCGCTCCCGACTCGGGTACATCGGCTGCCCTAGGGTTTGCCGAGCAAAGTGGGATTCCCTTTGAAATCGGCCTGGTCAAGAATCGTTATGTGGGACGGACCTTTATTCAACCGGAAAGATCCCTCAGGCACCTGGGGGTGAAAATCAAGTTTAATCCCATCGAAGCCATCTTACGGGGGAAACGGGTGATCATCATCGATGACTCCATCGTCCGGGGAACGACTAGCGTGAAGACGGTGGAGCTGTTGCGCGAAGCGGGAGCTGCCGAAATCATGATGTACATCGCCTCGCCTCCCTACATCCACCCTTGTTATTACGGGATCGACACCCCTTCTCCGCAGGAGCTGCTTGCCAACAACAAGACCGTAGAGGAGATCCGGCGATTCATCGGGGCTGACAAGCTTGCCTATCTGACTATGGATGGATTGATGGAGGCGGTTGGCCTGCCGGCCGACAAGTTGTGCACCGCTTGTTTCACTGGGAGCTACCCCCACCCTAGAGAAGACAATGATCGTCCAGCGGGAGGTTGAATCATGATGAAAGAGCCGGAAGGAATGACTTATCGCCGGGCAGGAGTAGATATTGAAGCCGGTTATGAAACGGTTCGCCGCATTCGGGGCCATGTCCAGTCCACTTTTCGTCGAGAAGTCCTCATGGACATAGGCAGTTTTGGGGGATTTTTCGCCTTGAGGGAGTTTCGGGAGCCAGTGTTGGTCGCCGGCACCGACGGAGTAGGCACTAAACTGATGATCGCTTTCATGATGGATGTGCACGATACGGTGGGCATTGACTTGGTAGCCTACTGCGTCAACGACATCATCTGCCATGGCGCTGAACCTTTATTCTTCCTCGATTACTTGGCCGTGGGAAAGCTAGATCCAAGGAAGGCAGAGCTCATCGTCAAGGGCGTTGCGGCCGGCTGTCGGATGGCAGGATGCGCCCTCATTGGTGGTGAGACCGCGGAAATGCCGGGGTTTTATCCGCCGGACCATTATGACTTGGCCGGTTTCGCCGTAGGTGTGGTGGAGAAAGAAAAGATCATCGATGGCAGCCGCATCGAGGCTGGGGATGTGATCGTGGGCATCCGGTCCACGGGGCTGCAAAGCAGCGGTTATTCCCTAACTCGAAAGGTCGTCGCCGATGCGAACCTGTCCCTCGACATGTATGTGCCTGAATTTGGACGCACCCTTGGGGAAGAGCTCCTAGAACCGACTGGAATCTATGCCAAGCCCATCCTGACGTTGGCCAAAGAGTTCTCATTGCACGGCATCGCCAACATCAGCGGGGGAGGGATGCCGGAGAACATCCCCCGGGTCCTCGGCCAGGACTTACAGGCCCTCATCCGCACCGAAAGTTGGGAGCCCCACGCCATCTTCCCCTTCCTCCAGCATCACGGCGGAATCGCCATGGATGAGATGTACAAGACCTACAACATGGGCATCGGCATGGCTTTGATTGTCCCCTCCGACCAGGCCGATGGAGTAGTCGCCGCCCTGCGTGCCATGGAGGAAGAGGCCTATATTATCGGTGAGGTAGTCCCGGGGGAGAGGGGAGTGGAGCTGGTATGAGGCGGCTCAGGATGGCTGTGCTAGTCTCCGGGCGAGGCAGCAATCTCCAGGCCATCATCGACGGCATCGAGGCAGGGAAAATCAACGGGGAAATCGTCGCGGTCATCAGCGACAAGAAAAGAGCCTATGCCTTGAAACGGGCCGAGGGAGCCGGCATTCAAACCATTGTCATTGAGGAGGACTCCCGGGAGGCTTTTCAACGGGCCCTCTTGGACTGTCTGAGTGCTGTAGATCCTGACCTTATTCTCTTGGCCGGGTTCATGCGTTTGTTATCCCCTGCCATCATCCAGTCCTTTCCTGGTCGCATCATGAATATCCATCCTTCACTGCTGCCCAGCTTCCCGGGGGTTCAGGCCCAACGCCAAGCCCTTGAATATGGGGTGAAGGTGACGGGTTGCACAGTGCACTTCGTCGATGAGGGAATGGACACGGGCCCCATCATTCTCCAGGAGGCAGTACCGGTCCTTGAGGAAGATGATGTGGACAGCCTGTCGGCGAGGATCCTTGAGGTGGAGCATCGCACTTACGTCAAAGCTATTCAACTATTTGCCCAAGGCAGACTGGAAATAGAAGGCCGCCGCGTTCGCATTCTGCCCCCGGCGCCTGTCAAGGAGGAGATTGTGTGATTAAGGTGCGCACGGCGCTGATTAGCGTCTACGACAAAGAAGGATTGGAAGACTTTGCGAGAGGTCTTGCCGAGTTGGGGATCCGCATCCTATCGACTGGCGGCACCTACTCCAGGTTAGTGGATGCTAACATTCCAGTCACAAGCGTGTCGGAGGTGACGGGTTTTCCCGAGATCTTAAGGGGCAGGGTGAAAAGCCTCCACCCAAAGATCCACGGGGGCATCCTGGCTTGTCGCGAGACTCCTCAGGACATGGAGGATTTGGCTCGCCATGGCATCGACCCCATCGATCTGGTGGTGGTGAATCTTTATCCCTTCGAGGCCACCGTCAGTCGGCCGGATGTGACCATGGATGAGGCCCGGGAGAATATCGATATCGGCGGTCCCGCCATGATTCGGGCCGCCGCCAAGAACTTTCCCCATGTAGCCGTGGTGGTCAGCCCCTCCCGGTACCAGGCTGTCCTTGAGGCTCTAAGACGCGATGGGGGCATCCCCGCCTCACTGAGTCTGGAACTGGCAGTGGAGGCTTTCCAGCGCACCGCCGCCTATGACAGCCACATTGTCGCTTTCCTCGCGAAACAAGTTGGGGAGCCGGAGCTGTTCCCAGCCAAGCTCAACTTGCAACTGGACAAGGTGGCGGAGCTTCGCTACGGGGAAAACTCCCATCAGCGGGCCGCCTTTTACAGGGAAGCAACCCTTTCACTGCCTTCCTTGGCCGCAGCTCGTCAGCTGCAAGGCAAGCCCCTTTCCTTCAATAACATCAACGATGCCAGCGCGGCCCTTGAAATATTGTTGGAGTACGATGAGCCAACGGCGGTAGCAGTCAAACACACTAATCCCTGTGGGATTGCCAGCGCTCCGCAAATTGAGGATGCCTATACCTGGGCTAAAGAAGCCGATCCGGTCTCGATTTTTGGCGGCATCGTGGCCCTCAATCGACCGGTCGACAAGGGACTAGCCGCGCTGCTGACGGAGATCTTCCTCGAGGTGATCATCGCCCCGGCCTTCACGGAGGCAGCCTTGGAGGTCTTGGCCGCGAAGCCAAATCTGCGGCTGCTAGAGATCCCCATCGATGGCAAGCGAGGAGCTTATCTAGACTACAAACGGATTCCCGGGGGACTTCTAGTCCAAGAAGCCGACACCCAGCTCCTTGGGGATGCTCCTCGGGTTGTGACCAGCAAGGAGCCTACCGCCGTCGAGTGGGAGGACTTGCTGTTTGCCTGGCGGGCCGTCAAGCATGTCAAATCCAACGCAATCGTGGTCGCCAAAGGCAAGCGTACCCTAGGGGTTGGAGCTGGCCAGATGAATCGGATCACTGCCGCGCAGCTCGCGTTGAAACAAGCAGGCGATGAAGCACGGGGGGCGGTGCTGGCCTCCGATGCCTTCTTCCCCTTCCCCGATGTGGTCGAAGCTGCTGCCTCCGCGGGGATCGGGGCCATCATCCAGCCCGGAGGCTCCCTGCGGGATGAGGACTCGATCAAGGCCGCCAATGAAGCGGGGATAAGCATGCTATTTACCGGAATGCGGCACTTCAAGCACTAGGGAGGTAATTGATGTGGCTCGCGGCAAACGTGTACTCATTGTGGGAGGAGGGGGGAGGGAGCACGCCTTGGCTTGGGCCCTGTCCAAGAGCCCCTTCGTCGAGACGATCTTCTGTGTTCCAGGCAACCCCGGGATCGCCCAGATCGGAACCTGCCTAGAGGTGGATGGAGGCATCGTCGGCCTTGCCCAGTTTGCCGAAGAGAAGGCCATCGACCTGACAGTAGTAGGCCCAGAGGCGTACTTGTCCCTGGGCATCGCCGATGAGTTTAAACGTCGCGGCCTTAAGCTCTTTGGACCTACCAAGGCGGCCGCGGCTTTAGAGACCAGTAAAGTGTTCGCCAAGGAGTTCATGACTCGTCATGGGATCCCAACAGCCTCCTACCAGGTATTCTCCGATTACGAAGAGGCATTAGCGTATGCGCGAAAGCTTGAGCCCCCGATGGTGATTAAGGCCGATGGACTTGCCGCCGGCAAAGGCGTCACCGTCGCTGGGGACTTGGCGGAGGCAGAGGCGGCTCTCAGGAAGATGATGGTGGAGGGGGTCTTTGGCGAGGCGGGGCGCACCGTCGTCATCGAGGCTTTTCTCGAAGGGGAAGAGGCCAGCGTCCTTGCCTTTTGCGACGGCGACAACTTCGTCACCATGGCCGCGGCCAGGGACCACAAACGGGCCTATGATGGGGATCGAGGGCCGAATACCGGTGGGATGGGCGCGTACTCGCCAACTAGCATCATCACTCCCTCAATGCAGAAACAAGTGGAAGAGACAATCCTACGGCCCGTCCTCAAGGGAATGGCCGCGGAAGGTCGGCCTTATGTGGGAGTCTTGTATGCGGGCTTGATGATCACCGCCAATGGTCCTGCAGTGGTGGAGTTCAACTGTCGCTTTGGCGACCCTGAGACCCAAGTAATCCTGCCTCGGCTGCAAACTGATTTTTGCTCCATCTTGGCGAAAACCGTTGGGGGAGAGCTGGAGGGAATGGAGCTGGAGTGGGATCCTCGCTCGGCCCTTTGTGTCATCCTCGCTTCTGGGGGCTATCCGGAGGACTACCAGGTTGGCTATCCTATCGATGGTTTGGAGGCGGCCGAGGCGATGGAGGATGTGCTCATCTTCCACGCGGGCACGGCCCGCCGCGGTCAGCAGATCGTGACCGATGGAGGGCGCGTGTTGGGGGTCACCGCCCTTGGAGATGATTTGACCCAGGCGGCAAAGCGCGCCTATGAAGCGTGTGAGTTGATTCAGTTTAAGAATCGTCATTTCCGCAGGGACATTGGACGCCGCGAAGGAGGAATCCAACGCTAGGCACCGAATAGAGAGGTTAAGCTAGGGACAAGGGTTCTGCCCCCACAGGGGGCAGATCAGTGCGACAGGGGATGGGTGCAGAGTAGGTCTCCGCCCATTTCCTGTCATTTTTGTTCCTTTGGGAGCAAGTCTTCCTGCGGGGTGACGAACAAGGTCTTGTGGTGGTCGTAGATGACCATCCCCGGCGGGGCCCCAGCTGGCTTGCGCACGTGGCGGCGCTGGACATAGTCGACCGCTACGTTGCTGGAGCTGCGGGCAGCGCTATAGTAGGCGGCTAGCATGGCTCCGTCCAGGAGGGTGGTGGGAGGCACCTCCTTGCCCCCTGTGCGGATGATGACATGGGAGCCGGAAACGCCTTTGGCGTGCATCCAAATATCGTCGGGATTGGCCATCCGGTTCGTCAAATGATCATTTTGCCGACTGCTGCGGCCAACTAGAATCAGATAGCCGTCCCGCGAATAGAAGTGACGCGGCCTGGTTGGGGGCCGGCGCGGCGCTTTCCCCTGGACAGGCAAGTATCCTTCAGCTTCCATGTCGGCTTTGATTGCCGCAAGTCCCTCGAGGGATTGTTCATCGCTGATCTCCCTAGCCAAGCTCTCCAAGGCTTTCATTTCCACTTGGGTGCGATCAAGTTGGCGGCGGACAATCTCTTCGCTCTTCTTGGCCTTGCGGTAACGTCGGAAGTACTCTTCAGCATTCTGAACAGGACTTAAGCGGGGGTCGAGATCGACCTCAACTAGCTCATTGTCCGCGTAGTAATTAGGCAAGGCGGCTTTCTCGGCGCCCTTATCCACCAAGTGCAAATGGCTCATGAGCAGCTCTCCCTTTAGCCGCATCTCCTCTGCCTGCCTGGCCTTAGCCAAGGCCGCCGCCTGCTTGGCAAGGCGCGACTTGACCCGGGCCAAAGTGGTGTTCACGTGGGTGATTAATTGTCGCCTCAGCTCTTCTCGCTCCGCACCCGTCAGCCGGGCTTCGTAGAAAGTCTCCAAGGCCTTGCTCGGGCTAGCGAAGACTCTGACTTCCTCCTCAGCCAAGTGGGTTGCCTTGATGGCACAGACTCCCAGGGGAGCGTTCTCAGGGCCCAACAAGACGGGAGTAAAGGAGTTCTCCCGCAGCCGTCTCGCCAATTCCAGCAGGCACTCTAGAGGACCTATTTCCTGGCTGCACCGGGCCAGCGCCTTCGCGGTAAAGGGACCGACGCCAGCTAAATTGTCGATGAAAGCTTGGTCCGTTGGAGCCGTCAGCGATTCGGCCAAGGCCTCGATGTCGCGCCTTGAGGCCCGGGTCAAGTCTAGCTTGCCGTGGGCCGGAGGAGGCAAGTATGGCAGTCCAGGTGCTACTTGACGACGGCGGCTCATGGTTTCGGTGATGGTGCGCTGGGAGCCGAGGATGCTGTTAGTCAGCTCATCGACCAGGATCAAATTGCTGTGGCGGCCCATGATTTCCAGGACAAGAGCCGGTTGGACCTTTCCTTTCCCTGACCAGCCCGGTTCAAAAACTAGCTCTATTACCCGATCAACGCCAGGTTGGCGGATGCTGAGCAACCGAGCGCCTTCCAAGTGTTTGCGCAAGAGCATACAGAAGGCTGGGGGAACCTTGGGGTTTTCCCTCTCTCGACTGGTCAGGTAAATCCTGGGAAAATGGGGGCCTCCGCAAAGGAGGAGTTGATAGTCTTCGCCGGGTCGCCGCAAGGTCAAGATGATCTCGCCGCTAGGGTGCTGGTAGATCTTCCCCACACGGGTGCCAAGGATCTTCTCTTGCAACTCCTGGGCAAGGGCGAATAACATGATCCCGTCCATTGGCCTGCCTCCTTTGCACAATCACAGTATAGCACACTGGAGGAGCCAGTCAATTTGACCAAAGGCCCGTCTTCCTTTCGCCTGCCAGAGCCTTCTACTGCCGGCAAGGTCTTCTTTGACTCCCGTGAAAGACCATGGTAGAATGCTAATAAAGGGTTGTCTAAGGGAAAGGAGCAGACGGCAGTGGTTGATCGCAAAAGATACTGGGCTTTGCCCGCAAAATCTTGGGGCCGTCTTATGTCCTTCGCAGCTGGATAATGGGGCTGCCATCAACTAGCCGAGGCAGCCCGTTATTTGTTCCCAAGGTGTGATAATTATTCGCCATCGAGGGGAAGGAGGTGTGGGGATTGAGAACCAGAATTGTCTGGTCCTTACTCCTTTTACTCTCCCTTGCCGCAACAGTCCTCGCCCAAGGGGAGCCTAGCCATCTTTACCTAGGTCTTGCCTACTATTTTCAAGGCGTAGAGCGGGACAGCGAGCCATTGAAATCTTTGGCTCTTCTGGAGTTGGAGCGTGCCGTCAAGATTGAACCGGAAGCTGTTGAACCAAGGCTGGCCCTCGCCATGGCCCTCCATTCATGGGGGCGCTATCAAGAGGCGGCCGAGCACTACAAAGTCTTGATTGAGACCACCGGGATAGCGGAACTGCGAGTCTTGCTGGGCGATGCCCTTTTGGCCCAGGATCGCTTGTTAGAAGCTTATAACCAATACGACCAGGCCTTAAGCCAGACAGAGGATCTGAGCCGGGCCCATTTTGGCAGCGGTCTCATCTTGGAGCGTTGGGGCAGGACGGAAGAAGCCCTTCGTCGCTATGAAAAGGTTCAAGAACTGGCTCCCGACCTGACTGCCAACAGTATTCGTCTTGGACGATTGCTCGTGGAAGGGGGCGAAGCGGAGCGGGCTGCGTCGGTCCTCGAGGAAGCCGCTCGTTACAATGAGAGCCCCGAGGTGTTCTACGAGCTTGCTTGTACGTACTACGCTGCAGGCGAGCCGGGCAAGGCCCGGCAAACAGCCCAACGGGTGCTCCAGCTGTCTCCCGACCATCCTGGGGCAGCCGCTCTCCTCGACAAGATCTCCCACAACTAGTTCATTATCCCCTCCCTCCCGTCATAAGGATTAGAAGACCTACGGGAAGTGGAGGGACTTTTCTGTGCATACGCGGCCCTACTTTACCATGGAGGTTAGTGAAGTTGAACGCAGGCTGAAGACCAGTCTAAAGACGGGCCTCACGGAAAAGGAAGCCCAGAGAAGACTTCGCCGCTGTGGAGACAACAAGTTGGAGAGCAAAGACCGCCGCTCCTTGTTGGCCAGCTTCCTCCTCCAGTTTAAGGATTTTATGGTGCTCGTCCTGCTCGGGGCCACGGTGATCTCCTACCTATTGGGCGAGACCCTCGATGCCATTGCTATTATCATCATCGTCATTCTCAATGCTGTCTTGGGCTTCACCCAAGAATACCGTGCAGAAAGATCCCTCGAGGCCCTGAAAACCTTGTCGCCGCCTGGTGCAACCATCATCAGGGGCGGCAAATTCCTCCAGTTGCCCGCGGCTGCGTTGGTGCCCGGCGATCTAGTCTTATTGGAGACGGGCAACCGGGTTCCAGCCGACGTGCGACTAGTGGAGACCTTGAACCTGGAAGTAGACGAGGCAGCCCTTACGGGGGAGTCGGTGCCCGTTGAGAAGCGGGCGAGCTGGATTGGTGAAGCTGATTGCCCATTAGGCGATCGGTGCAACATGGCCTTCATGGGTACGACGGTGACTAAAGGCCGCGGGCGGGGGCTAGTCGTCGCCACCGGGATGCAAACGGAGATCGGCCAAATCGCTGGAATGATCCAAGGGACGGAAGAGGACTTGACGCCTCTGCAAAAGCGGCTCAAAGGGCTGGGCCGCTGGCTGATTGTCCTTTGTTTGGTCATTGTGGCGGCCGTGGTCGGGACAGGAATTGTTCGCGGCTACTCGATTTATCAAATGTTCATGATCGGGGTCACCCTCGCCGTTGCCGCCATCCCCGAGGGACTACCTGCGGTGGTGACCATTGCACTGGCGGTGGGAGTTCAGCGGATGAGCCGCCGCCGAGCGATCATCAGGCGGCTTCCCGCGGTGGAGACTTTGGGATGCACGACGGTTATTTGTTCCGATAAGACAGGCACCTTGACTCAAAACCAAATGACGGTCACCCGCCTGTGGCTTGCCCACGGCACTTTGACCATCACCGGAGGGGGATACCGGCCGGAGGGGGAGATCAGTCTTCAGGGCCATCCCGTCTCACCCAAGGAGGATAGGGTGCTGCAGCTCTCCTTGGAAGTCTGCCTCCTGTGCAATAATAGCCACCTGCAACCGCGGGGCGGCACTTGGGAAGTAATCGGCGACCCGACGGAGGGAGCGCTGCTGTCGCTGGCCATGAAAGGGGGCCTCGACAGGGCCCAGCTGGAGAAGGAGCAGCCGGTGCTGGCGGAAATCCCCTTTGACTCCTACCGCAAACTGATGACGGTCATTGTCGGCGATCATAGTCGGCGGGCCTTGACCAAAGGGGCCTTGGAGATGGTGCTCCCCCGCTGCTCCCGCATTTTGACCAATCAAGGCCTTCGTCCCTTGACCCCTGGGGAGAGGGAGAGGATCCTGCGGGCCAACGACCATCTGACCGGTCAAGGACTGCGAGTATTGGCTCTGGCCTATCGAGACGTAGAACCAGGCACATCCCCCCGGCAAGTCGAAGAGAAGATGGTCTTCCTAGGTTTGGTGGGGATGATCGATCCGCCCCGTCCTGAGGTCAAGGAGGCCCTGCAGGTGGCCAGCGGTGCGGGGATTAGGACGGTCATGATCACGGGGGACCACTACCGGACGGCCGCGGCTGTGGGCAAAGAACTGGGCCTGTTGGCGGGGGAAGGGGAGATCCTAACCGGGGCGGAATTGGACCGGCTCACGGACGGGAAACTCAGTCAGTTAGTGGAACGCACCACCGTCTATGCCCGGGTCACGCCCCAGCATAAGCTCCGGATAGTCCGGGCGCTGAAGGCTAGGGGACATGTGGTCGCCATGACTGGGGATGGGATTAATGATGCCCCGGCGGTCAAAGAAGCCGATATTGGCATTGCCATGGGCAAGACGGGTACCGATGTCACCAAGGAAGCTTCCGCCATGGTCCTCGTCGACGACAATTACGCCACCATTGTTGCCGCCGTGGAGGAGGGACGGGAAATCTACGAAAACATCCGCAAGTTCATCCGTTATCTTCTAAGCTGCAATGTGGGGGAAGTCCTGACCATGTTTGGTGCAACTCTCCTCGGGCTGCCCCTGCCCTTGATCCCAATGCAGATCCTTTGGATGAACTTGGTTACCGATGGACTTCCGGCCATCGCCTTGGGCGTTGACCCAGGGGATCAGGATATCATGCGCCGGCCGCCTCGACCCACCAAAGAGGGGATCTTCGCCCAGGGACTGCATTTGAAAATATTGGTTAGGGGAGTCCTGTTCGCCCTTTGCGCCCTCCTTGTTTTCTCCTTAAGCCTCAACTGGCGGGGAGGAGATTTGGATAAAGCTCGGACCATCGCCTTTTCCACGCTAGTCATGGCCCAGCTGTTTTATGTCTTCCAGTGTCGGTCGGAACGCTACTCAGTCTTTGAGCTGGGCCTGTTGTCGAATCCCCAATTGGCTTTGGCCGTCCTCTGTTCGACCGCGATGCAGCTGGCCGCCGTTCACGTTGGCAAGCTGCAGCCCATCTTTCGGACTGTTTCCCTCGACCTTAACGACTGGCTCCTCGTCCTTCTCTTTTCCTCCTGGTCAGTTGTCTTGGAAGGGATGCTAAGGAGCATGCGCCGTCGGACCCTGAAACGTCTTATCCCAGTCAAGGGGTAATCCGGGTCTAGGGGTGAAATCCGCCATTTGAGGGCTTTTCAGTTTACTTTCCGGCGCGATTGTAGTACAATGGGCTTAAAACCGAGACCAGGGGGCTTGGTGGATGCTTTGCAGCATGACCGGCTATGGGGAAGGCGAGTACGCGGACGCCCAGGGTTATTGGAAAGTCGAAATCCGCTCCTACAATCATCGCTATCTTGACATCCAGATTCGGATGCCGAGGGAGCTTAGCCTCTTTGAGGATCCGTTGCGCCAAAAAATCCGGTGTTGCCTTTCCCGGGGCAGGGTAGAACTTGTTGCCTCCAGGGAGGAATTCGGTGGTAGAAAACGAAGGATTACCTTGAATGAGGGACTCTTGGCTGGCTATCGTGAGGCTTTGGAAGAGCTTCGCGAATTTTTGGGCCAGAGGGAGCCGTTGCGGGTTCAAGACTTCTTGGCCTTTCCCGATTTGCTCATTGTGGAGGAGGAGAGTTGGGATCGGGAGCTCATCTGGGCTTCTTTGGAGAAGGCTGCCGAGCAGGCCCTCGAAGGGCTCGTGATTATGCGGCGAGCAGAGGGAGAGCAGCTTAAGGCGGATATCATACATAAACTGAAAGCTGTTGAAGGGTTGATTCGCTCGTTGGAGGTACGAGCTCCACTGCTGCCGGAGACTTACCGGGAGCGGTTGACTGCCCGTCTGGCCGAGTTGGTTCCCGACGGGATTACCATCGACCCCGAGCGGTTGGCCGCTGAAGCAGCCCTCCTTGCTGATCGTTGTGATATCAGTGAAGAGCTTGTCCGGCTCAACAGCCATCTGCATCAGATGTGGAGTGAACTTAAAGAAGGGGGAACAGTGGGAAGAAAGCTCGATTTCCTCTTACAGGAGATGCACCGGGAGATTAACACCCTTGGAGTAAAGGCTAACGATGCCGTCAGCACAGCGCTAGCGGTGGAAGTCAAGAGCCTGTTGGAAAAAGTTCGGGAACAAGTGCAAAATATTGAATGACAGGCAAATTTGAACTAGGGGAGGAAGAGGAGTAATGGAGATCAGACTGGTCAATATAGGCTTTGGGAATATTGTCTCTGCCAACCGGATCATTTCCATCGTGAGCCCGGAGTCGGCGCCCATTAAGCGGATTATTCAGGAGGCCCGGGAGCGGGGCATGCTCATCGATGCCACCTACGGCCGACGGACGCGGGCGGTTATTGTCACCGACAGCGGTCACATTATTCTATCCGCCGTTCAGCCGGAAACGGTAGCCCATCGCGTGGCGGCAAAAGAAGCAGGGGGAGAAGCGGCAGATTAATGCAACTGACACTTAAGAAGGGGATCTTGTTTGTCCTGTCAGGGCCTTCGGGGGCCGGCAAGAACACCCTTCTCAACGCAGTACTGGAAAAGGTGCCCGAGGTTTACTATTCGGTGTCGGCGACCACCCGTCCATCCCGTCCCGGGGAAGTCCACGGCCGCAATTATTTTTTCCTCTCACCGGAAGAATTCAAGCAGGGCATCGAAGCCGGTGAGTTCCTGGAATGGACGGAGTTTTGCGGACACTATTACGGAACACCCCGTCGTTTCATCGATGAGCAGCTGGCTGAAGGCAAGTCTGTTATCATGGACATCGACATTAATGGGGCTGCCCAGATCAAAAGGCAGCTGCCGCAGGTGGTCTCGGTTTTTCTTCTGCCTCCGAACTTGACGGTCCTCCATCAGCGGCTAGTGGGGCGGGCCAGCGAAGGGGAGAAGGCTATCCGCGAACGTCTGGACAAAGCCCTTTGTGAAGTACAAGCCCTCGCGGACTACGATTATGTTATCGTCAATGAGGACCTGCACTTGGCAGTGGAGAGAATGAAGGCTATAATAATGGCGGAAAGACAGCGCGTCAGCCGCATCGACTGTCAACGGATCATTGACCAAGTCACTAGGGGGAATGTTTGAATGATGAACCAACCGCCGCTGGAGCTGCTGCTGGAGAAAACCGACAGCCGCTACACATTGGTGGTGGCCTGTGCCAAGCGGGCCCGTCAGCTTCTGGAAGGAGCGGGCAGCTTGGTGGAGGTGGATTCGGATAAACCCGTCACCGTTGCCCTAAATGAAATTGGGCAGGACAAGATTCGCTACGAACGCACCAAGACGGGGATCAAGTAAGTACCACGGCGGAACGCTGCCTGCAGTGCATACTGCAGGCATTTTTGCAGTTGAGGATGGATGTGTTGCCCTGACCATGAACAAGGAATACGCTGAAGTCATAGTGGATGTTGCCGCATTTCCTATCGATCGGGAGTTTCACTACCGCGTCCCTCCAGGTCTGCAGCCGTCCCTCGAAGTGGGGCATCGGGTGCTGGTGCCCTTTGGCCGTCGCCGGGTAGTGGGTTATGTGGTGGGGTTTTCCCCTCCTCCCGAAGATGTTGCCAGTATTAAGGATGTCCTCCGGATCCTAGATGAAGAGCCCCTCATTACACCAACTCTGTTGCAGCTTGCCCACTGGATGTCCGAGTATTACGGCTGTCTGTTGGTTGAGGCTATCAGCTGTATGCTGCCCCCGGGAACGAGGGCTAGGGAGAGCGCGCCCAGGCGAACCTTGAAAGCTGTTCGCTTGACTGGAGGAGGCTCTTTTGCCGGGCTAGGTCCGAAACAGCAATTGGCACTAGAGCTGATTCAGAAGGCCTCCGGTGAACCGATAACGTTCGTCTCCCTGGAAGAGCAAGGGATTGGACGGGCGACTATTCAATCGTTGATCAAGAGGGGCATCCTGGGGGAGGAATGGGTGACCATCCGCAGACGGCCTGAAGAGCAGGCCCTAACGAGAGAGGATAAGCAGGTGATATTGACCCCTGAACAGGAGAGGGCTTTGGCGGCCATCACTGGAAGCCTGGGCCAGAATCAAGTGTTCGTGCTCCATGGGGTCACTGGCAGCGGCAAGACAGAAGTGTACCTGCGGGCCATCGCCTCTGCCCTCCGGGCGGACCTCGGGGCCTTGGTACTGGTCCCGGAAATCGCTTTGACGGCCCAGGTCATGGGTGCGTTTCAGGCCCGCTTCGGCGATGAGGTCGCCCTTCTCCATAGCAACTTGTCTGTGGGAGAACGGCATGATGAATGGCTGCGCTTGCGACGGGGGGAAGCTAGGGTTGTTGTTGGAGCCAGGTCGGCCGTTTTTGCGCCGGTTCAGAACTTAGGCTTGATCGTCATCGATGAGGAACATGAACCAAGCTACAAGCAGGATGATCGGCATCCCCGCTATCACGCCAGGACGGTGGCCATGAAAAGGGCGGCATTAGAGAATGCGGCTGTTGTTTTAGGGTCGGCAACGCCGTCCATGGAAAGCTACTACCGGGGTCAAGGAGGCTCCTCCAGGCTGCTGGTTCTAAGTAAGAGGGTGGAGCACCTGCCTTTGCCTGAGGTCGCGATCGTCGACATGCGGGAGGAGCTGAAGAGGGGCAATCGGACCGTTTTCAGCAGGCGGCTGCAAGGAGAGCTTGCCCGCTGCTTGGGCCGCGGGGAGCAAGCCATCTTGTTCCTCAACCGGCGAGGCTACACCACCTTCATCTTTTGTCGCGAGTGCGGCGAGGTGATGCGATGCGGCGACTGTTCAGTCAGCATGACCTATCATCAAACGGAAGGGGAGCTGCGCTGCCACTACTGTGGCAACACCCGGGAGCCGCCCCAGGTTTGCCCTGCCTGCGGCAGCCGGGCCATCCGCCATTTTGGCGCAGGGACGCAAAGGGTGGTTGAGGCCTTCCAGGAACTGTTTCCCCGGGCCCGCGCAGCCCGTTTAGATGCCGATGTCACGGGTCGCAAAGGAGCCCATGCGGAGATTCTGCGTTCTTTTGCCGCCCGCGAGATCGATGTCTTGGTGGGCACCCAAATGGTGGCCAAAGGATTCGATTTCCCTGGGGTAACCCTGGTAGGCGTTGTGGCAGCGGACACTATTCTCAATCTGCCGGATTACCGCAGCAGTGAACGCACCTTCCAATTGCTCGTCCAAGCGGCCGGACGGGCGGGACGGGGACCTGATGGGGGCCTTGTCGTCATCCAAACGTACAATCCCCATCATTATGCAGTGATGAATGCAGCTGAGCACGACTACGAGGCCTTCTACCAACAGGAGATGGCTTTCCGCAAGTCCCTGCATTATCCTCCCTTTTGCCGTTTGGTTCGCCTGCTGTTCCAAGGGGAGAGCGAGACGGAGGTGCAAAGGGCGGCCCATCTTTGGTCCAGGCTTCTGGGGCCGAAGGTGCGGCCCGAGGGCTGGGAAATGTTCGGGCCGGCTCCTGCTCCTTTGAGTCGACTGCAGGATCGCTATCGGTGGCATCTATGGTTGAAAGTACCCTCGGAAGGTCCGTTGGCTATAAAAAAACTGCTCAGTGAGTGTGCGGCGCAAGGCGCCTTGACCGAAGTGAGTCTATCGGTTGATGTAGAGCCTTCATTTATGTTGTAGGGAGGATGATGGCTTTGGCTCAATTAGAGATCCTCACCGAAGGGCATCCCCTGCTGCGGCAGAAGGCCCTTCCCGTGAAGAAAATAACCAAACGGTTGCAGAAGTTGGCAGGCGATATGGAAGAGACGATGCGGGCAGCCTCCGGTGTCGGTCTGGCGGCACCCCAGGTAGGTGTTGGCCTGCGGCTGATCGTGGTGGATGTAGGCGAAGGTCCCATCGTTATTTTCAATCCTGAGATCGTTGAACGGGATGGTCAAGATATCGACGTGGAAGGCTGCCTCAGCATCCCAGGAGTGAATGGCTACGTGGAAAGGTCCGCTTGGGTGAAAGTAGCAGGCCTCGATGGGAAGGGAAGACCTCTACTCGTCGAAGGGACCGACCTGCTAGCGCGGGCCCTGCAGCACGAAATCGACCATTTGGATGGTATCCTGTTCACTGACAAGGCGACAAGTGTAGTTGCTGTGGAGGAGGAGACGGTGGATGAAAGTGGTGTTCCTCGGCACACCTGATTTTGCGGTGCCATCCTTGCGGGGGCTCCTGAGGGCCGGACACCAAGTTGCCCTGGTGATCACCCAGCCGGACCGACCGGCAGGCCGGGGCCAGCGGGAGCGGCCTTCACCGGTCAAAGAGCTTGCCAGCCAGTTTGGCCTTCCCATTCTCCAGCCGCAGGATGTCAATTCCGCCGAATCCCTTGCCGCCATCGGGGAAGTCGATCCGGATGCCATTGTGGTGGCGGCCTTTGGGCAAAAGCTAGGGGAAGCCATCCTCAAGATGCCGCCCCATGGCTGCATCAATGTGCATGCTTCTTTGCTTCCCCGCTGGCGGGGGGCAGCCCCTATCCAACGGGCCATCATGGCGGGTGACCAGACCACGGGAGTGACCATCATGCTGATGGATGAGGGCTGGGATACGGGTGACATCATCTGTCAACGGGAAGTGCCCATTGAAGCCGATGAAACAGGGGGCAGCCTGCACGACAAGCTGGCGGAGGAAGGGGCGAAGCTCCTCCTTGAAGCCTTGGCCGATTTGGCTGCCGGCAAGGTCGTCCCTCAGCCGCAAGACCATCAGAAGGCCGTCATGGCCCCCAAACTGACCAAAGAAGAGCAAGTGATCGACTGGTTGGCGCCAGCCCCCCTTATTGAGCGGCTGGTGCGGGCCTTGGCCCCCTGGCCGGGAGCTAGGACCTACCACCGGGGGCGGCTCTTGAAGATTTGTGCATCAGCCTTGCATCCTTGCCCAAAGGTCAGGCCGGGAGAAGTATATTCTGTACAAGATGAAGGATTTGTCGTTGGCTGTGGCGAAGGAGGCCTCTTAATCACGAGGGTGCAGCCGGCAAACAAGGGGCCCATGAGCGGCCGGGATTACATCAATGGTTATCAACTGCAGGTAGGGGAGGTCCTTGGCCGAGAAGGGAGTTAAGCCTGTGTCGCGGGGACGAAAACGCGTGTTTTTGGGTTTCAGCATCATCGCCATATTTGTGCTTTTCATGGCGGCCTTGGCCATCCTTTACATGATCAGCAAAGGAAGGCCCCAGTTCCTTGCCTGGGGACTCTTGATCGTCCTCGGAGGGGCCCTTGTCTTCTTAAGCACGGGCATCCTCTTCCTCACGGGGGCTTTGATCTGGAACAAGGGGATCCCCTGGGGCATAACAGCCCGGGCTGTGGCTGCCATCTTCCCCGCCTCCGTGAAGCTAGCGAAGATGTTTGGCATCCATGAGGATGTGGTGCGCCGCTCCTTCCTCCAAGTCCACAACGAATTGACCAAGAGGGAAAAGTCCCGTCTGACAGGCCAAGATATCCTCGTGCTGGCGCCTATTTGTTTGCAAAAGGCCGATTGTCGGTATAAAATAAGTGTAGAGGTAAGCAATTGTCGCCGCTGCGGACGATGCCCCGTCAGCGGGCTCCTTGCCCTGCAGGATGAATATGGTTTCCATTTAGCTGTGACCACAGGAGGAACTAGGGCCCGGCAACTGGTCAAAGAACTCAAGCCTAGGGGGGTTGTGGCCATTGCCTGCGAACGGGATCTGGCTAGTGGCATTCAAGATACCCGCCCCCTCAAAGTCCTCGGAGTGACCAACGAGCGGCCGCGAGGACCTTGCTTTGAGACTGAGGTGAATCTTGCCGAAGTCGAAGAGGCGCTGCTCAATCTTTTGGGGAAACAGGAGAGTATATGCCTCCCAAAGGGTAATATGTTAGAGGAGGGGGCGTCCAGTTAACGACAACTACCCAGACAGGAGGTTCGGTAATGGGTTACTACATGCCTTTTTATTACGATTGGACCTACGTCATTTTGATTCCGGCTCTGATCCTTGCCTTGTATGCCCAGGCGAAGGTCTCCGGCACCTTCCAGCGTTATCTGCGCGTTCCTTCGCGCCGGGGCAAGACAGGAAGTCAAGTAGCCCGGGAGCTTTTGGACAGCCATGGCCTCTATGATGTGAGGGTGGAGATGACCCCGGGACACTTGACCGACCATTACGATCCCCGCAGCCGAGTGCTTCGTTTATCGCGGGATGTGTATCATAGCACTTCCTTGGCCGCTTTGGGGGTGGCAGCCCACGAAACGGGTCACGCACTGCAGCATGCCCAAAATTACGTTCCTTTGGGCATTCGCAACAATCTGTTCCCGGTGGCCCATTTTGGCTCCCAAATGGCCTTTCCCCTGTTCTTCCTTGGTTTCCTTTTCGGTGGCCCGCTCTTGATGGATATTGGCATCATGCTGTTCGCTGCGGCGCTCCTTTTCCAGGTGGTCACCTTGCCCGTGGAATACAACGCTAGCTCCAGGGCCATGCAGCTCTTGGAGGTAGGGGGCTATCTAGCTCCCGATGAGGCGCCGAAGGCTAAGAGCGTGCTAAGTGCGGCTGCCCTGACTTATCTTGCGGCGACGGCCATGGCGGTGCTGCAGCTGATCCGGCTGCTTGTCCTGAGAGGGCATCGGGATAGACGCTAAGTCATGGCTGCGACCCTAGCCCGCCGGATAGCCGTTGAAGTTCTCGAGAGCGCCGAAAGGCGGAAAAGCTACGTCAATCTGGCCCTCAATTCCCGACTGACGGCAGATCTCACCAAAGAAGACCGGGCCCGCATAACCGATCTTGTTTACGGCACCAGCCGGCACCTAGGGACCATCGACAGACATCTTGCCCCCCATTGCAGGAGGCGATTGCAGGACCTTCCTGGCCCTATCAGGGCCATTTTGCGACTCGCCCTTTATGAGATCCTCTACACCCAAACACCGCCTCCGGTGGCCGTCGATCAGGCCGTTGAGCTGGCCAAGATCTACGGCCATCGGGGGACCGCTTCGCTGGTCAACGGCGTCCTGCGCTCCCTCTTGCGGAAAGGCATCGCCCCGGTGCCGTCATTGGCGGAAGACCCCATCGGACACATCGCCATCACCCACGCCCATCCGCCCTGGCTGGTTGCGCGGTGGGTGAAGCGGTTCGGGGCGGAGTTCGCTGCGAGTCTTTGCCGAGCGAATAACGAACCTGCCCCGACGACCATCCGGGTCAATACCTTGCTTACCACAAGGGAGCGCCTCGCCAGTGACCTGGCTGAGCGGGGGATTGACGCGGCTGCGACGGCTCTTTCGCCCCATGGGCTGTCAATTAAGGGCTTCGACCGCCTGGCCGATCTGGACCTTTTCACCCAAGGGCATTTCACCGTGCAGGATGAATCCTCGATGCTGGTAGCACCTGCCTTGGAGCCGCAAAGCGGAGATTTCATCGTTGATCTTTGCGGCGGTCCCGGTGGGAAGACGACCCACTTGGCGGAGCTGATGGAAAACCGAGGGCGAATCTTGGCCTTGGACATCCACCGGCACAAGTTAGCCCTGCTGCAGCAAACTTGCCAGCGCTTGGGGATTCAATGTGTAGAGCCCCTTCTTTGTGATGCTCGCTATCTTCTCGAGAAGCGCCCTGAACTGGCGGGCCAGGTGCAGCATGTGTTGATCGATGCGCCGTGCAGCGGACTTGGCGTTTTGCGACGCCGGCCCGATGCCCGTTGGCGAAAAGCCCCTGGGGAGCCTGCCGCCCTGGCCAAGCTGCAGCGAGAGCTGTTGACGATAGGGATGAGACTCCTGGCCAAAGGCGGACGCCTCGTCTACAGCACCTGCAGCTTTGAACCGGAGGAGACTTTAGACAATGTGGCTTGGCTGCTGGCCAACTTCTCCCTGCGACCTGTCGACCTTGCCGACCTGCTGAATGTGGAGTCAGCGGTTGCCGATCCACCAGGCACTCTAACCTTGTTCCCCCATACCCATGGAACCGACGGCTTTTTCCTGGCGGCCTTCGATTCTTACTAACCTTCATTTTTTAAGGAGGAATATAGTGAATAATCGAGAATTGTGTTTTCATAAATGGCCGCGTGGACAAAGGAGGGATTCGTGTGGTCAGGATCCTGATTGCCGACAACAACATCGAGCTTTGCCGGATTCTAGAGGAGTTTCTCCACCGACAAGAGGACATGGAAGTGATTGGCCTTGCGTACAACGGGGAGCAAGCCTTGGCGAAGATCCAGGAAGCCTCGCCTGATGTGGTCATCCTGGACTTGACTATGCCCCAACTAGATGGCATCGGCGTCATGGAGCGCCTGCAGACTATGGAATTGAGCCGCCGTCCTCGGATCATCATTTTGACGGCCTTCGCCAAAGACGATATGGTTCGCCTACTGACCAACATGGGGGCCGACTATTTTGTAGTCAAACCCTTTGATTTGGAAGTGCTAGTCGATCGGATTAGGCAGTTTGCCCCAAACAGCGATTTGACGGTCAAGGAGGAGCGGCCATCCTACTACCTCCCGCCGGGGCCCGAGCCGGAAATCTTGATCACCGAGCTGTTGCATCATATGGGGGTGCCGCCCCATTTCAAAGGCTATACATATCTGCGGGAGGCAGTCTTGATGGTCTGCCGGAACCGTCGTCTGATGGGCGGTGGACTCTCGAAGGAACTTTATCCGCGCCTTGCCGAAAAGTATGGCACCACGGTCGGCGGGGTGGAAGCGGCGATTCGCAACGCCATCAACTCCGCGTGGCGCAAGGGCAACAAGGAATTTCTGGAGGGACTTACGGGCAGTCTCAGCTGGCCCGAAGCCGAGGACCGACTCCCGACCAATTCCCTGGTCATCGCCAAACTGGCCGACCGGATTAGTCTGGAATTGCGGGCTGGCTAAGACGAGGGCGCATCTTGTCGTTGAGATCGAGAAAGGGCATTCACTGCGAATGCCCTTGCTTTCCTCGTTGTCTGGTCGGGGCGAGAGGATTTGAACCTCCGACCTCATCGTCCCGAACGATGCGCGCTAGCCAAACTGCGCCACGCCCCGACACACTCGTATTTTACCCCATGGGGCCCAGGCTGTCAACTTGACCTTTGCCCCCCAAAGGGGTCGCTAGTGATATCTAGATGCTCCGAGGCAAAGGCAAAGAACTTCCGCAAGGTTTTCTCCAGCCGCTTTCGATAAGTCTCGCTGCTTCCGGAGACCCGCAAAAATTCCTCGATATCCCTGGGACCGACCTTCTGCAGGAGGAAGCGAAGAAAACGACTGGCATCCCCCAGGTAGTAGTCCTCAGAACGGATCCCCTGATCAAGCAGGTACTCAATGTACGCGGTGAGGAAGTAAATCTTGCTCATTTTGCCCACGGGGCTCTCTCCTTTCACCCCATTATTGTCCCCGAAAGAAGGAGTTTGATGGTGGGGATCACGAATTTGAACCCTGCAGCCCTTTCCTACTGGTATAGTTTGGCATCAAGTTCATCATAATACTGCTCAGAGGGGTCCCCGGAGGTAGTGGCAAGATGGAGAAAGTACAATTGATCGGTGCCGATTTAGCCGCCATGCAAGAACTCATGTCCACGCTGAAAGAGCCCCCTTTCCGGGCCAAGCAGGTCATGCAGTGGATCTATCAGCGGGGCCGATTCGATTTTCAGCAGATGGGGAATCTGCCCAAGACCTTGCGGGACAAACTAGATGGGGCTGCTTCCATTGTGCTTCCCCGCATCACCGCAAGGCGCCTCTCCCAGGATGGCACCCAGAAGTACTTGCTGGAGCTAGCAGATGGAGCGACGATTGAAACAGTCTTAATACCTGAAGGCAGTCGGCGCACCCTTTGCGTCTCCTCCCAGGTAGGCTGTGCGATGGATTGTCGGTTTTGTGCCACTGGCGCCCAAGGATTCGAACGCAACCTAACCGTTGGGGAGATGGTTGGCCAGGTACTGGCAGTTCAAAAGGACAGCCAGGAAAAGATCACCAACATCGTACTGATGGGCATGGGCGAGCCCTTGGCCAATTACGAACAGGTGATGGGGGCCGTCCGCCTATGGAATGATCCTTTGGGCCTCGGCATCGCCGCCCGCCGGCTGACCATATCCACTTGTGGGTTGGTTCCCGGGATCCGGCGCCTGTCCCGCGAGGGATTGCAGGTGGTCTTGGCTGTGTCCCTCCATGCTCCAAATGATGACCTGCGAAATCACATAATGCCCATCAATCGCCGCTACAACCTAACCCAGCTGATGGAGGCTTGCCGCGAGTATGTCGAGGCGACCAATCGTCGGATCACCTTCGAATATGCTTTGATGCAGGGCTTTAACGATTCACCGGAGCATGCCCGCCAGTTGGCCCAGCTCATCAAAGGCATCCTTTGCCACGTCAACCTGATTCCCTTAAATCCAGTCGATGGCCACGGATGGACATCGCCGACCAAGCGGCAGGTGCTCTTGTTCCAAGAGGAGTTGGCCAGGCATAATATCGAAGCGACAGTCAGGGCGGCCCGGGGCGCCGATATTGAAGCGGCGTGCGGCCAATTGAAAAGTCGGCTTGGGGGCAAGGAGGTTGGACATGAGCATTCTAGCTAAGCTGGAGAAAACCCTAGAGGGACTGGTGGAAGGGGTGTTTCGCCGGGGGTTCAAGGGAAGTGTACAGCCGGTGGAAATAGGCAGGCGACTAGTCCGGGAAATGGAAGAGAATCGCCGGGTCAGCATTTCCCGAACTTATGTGCCCAACGTCTACCAGGTATACCTCCATCCCGCGGACAAGGAAAACCTTGATGCCTTGGCCTGTACACTGTGCAGCGAACTAGCCGACCACTTGCAGCAAGCCGCCAAGAGAGGAAGTTACTTCTTCGTCAGTCCTCCCCAGATCACTTTCCTTGCGGATGAGAATCTGCAACAAGGCTCCATCGTGATTCAAAGCTCCTTTTGCGAGGAGGAGGACGCAGGAACGGGGCCGATGGTACAAGGAAAGAACGGGCTCCCCGTCGAAAATGGTCAGGGCCAGGAAGCAACGACGGTCTTTAAGCGAAGCCGCGAGGTGCTCCTCATCGTAGCGGGTCCAGACAAGGGCAAGGAGTGGCCAATCGACCAAGATGTGGTGACCATAGGACGAGGACATGACAACACTTTAGTGCTTAGCGATATGAGTGTGTCTCGCAACCATGCCAGGCTGGAACGTCTCGATGGGGGCGCGTTTCGCTTGGTGGACCTAGACAGCCTGAACGGCACCTATTACCAAAAGACCCGCATCAACCAGTCGACGATCAAGCCGGGAGATCAATTCCGCCTGGGAACGACGGTGGTCGAACTGCGGGCGAGATGAGAAGGAGGTGTGCGGCGTCGGCCGCAGCCTCTGTGGAACTGTTGATCCGGATTGCCAACTTGGTCTTTATCCTGGGATTGTATCGCTTCTTGCACAGGGCGGTGGCTCTGGTCTGGAAGGATGTTCGCCAGGCGGCCCCATCGGAGTCGACGGCCGCCAAGCTCATCGTCATGGAAGTGCCGGATGGCGCGTCGGTTGTCCTCGGCGGTCAGGAAAACTGTCTTGCTGCCGTCGGCAGTCATATTCCCATCGGATCGGGCAAGACCATCGGCCGGTTGAATGACAATGATATTATCATCCTCGATCCTTTTGCCTCCGGACACCATGCCGAGGTCTTCAAAGATGGCAACCGCCTTTTTATCCGTGATCTCGGCAGCTTGAACACCACGAGAGTCAACGCCAGGAAGCTCAATAAGCCCCATCGACTGCGGTCGGGAGATGTCATTCAGATCGGGGAGACCAGACTGGTTTTCGAGGAGTGAACAGGATGTTGGTCGGCGCTCGCACAGACATTGGTTTAGTGCGGAAGACAAATGAAGACGGCTTCCACATCGGAGGCAATCTCTTTGCCGTAGCCGACGGCATGGGCGGTCACCAGGCGGGGGAAGTGGCCAGCCGGCTTGCCTTGGAGGTCCTTGCTGAATTCCAGATCGACGGCGCCGACCCGACAGATTATCTCCGGCGGGCCTTCCAAAGGGCCAATGAGGTTATCTACACAAGGGCGCAGCAGGACAAGACCCTAGTTGGCATGGGAACAACGTTGACTGCCCTGTTCATCGGAGAAGGATCCCTGTGGGTGGCCCATGTGGGCGACAGTCGGGCTTATCTTTGCCGCGGGCAGGAGCTAGTCCAATTAACCCAGGACCACTCGGTCGTGGGCGAGCTTGTCCGCAACGGCAATCTGTCGGCCCAGGAAGCCCGGTTCCATCCCCACCGCAACCTCCTCACCCGGGCCTTGGGGACGGCCCCGGCAGTTGAAGTCGACGTCTTCGCCGCCAAGTGGCAGGATGAAGACAAGGTCCTTCTTTGCACCGATGGTCTATCTGGCCCCTTAGATGACGATGAGATTCGGCAAATCATCCAAGGCCATGACCATCCCCAGGGGGCCGTGGACGAACTGATAAGGCAGGCTCGCCGAAGAGGAGCTCCCGACAATGTCACTGCCGTCCTCATCAAGCTTGCCGTCCAAGACGAGGCGGCAAGGGGGAGATAACCTTGATTGACGAAAGACGAGGGGAGCTGCGCTTGATCTTTTTGGCCTGGGGCGTTGTGATGTGGGGCCTCGTCTGCTACTGGCTGGCCAGCCCCCAGTTTCCCCGTCAGTTGTTGGCCCTCTATTCCGTCGGTTATCTGCTCCTTGGCCTGTTGGGTCATCTGCTCTTGATGGGCAACGCGCCCCGCGCCGATGAAATTGTCTTTCCCTTGGTCTACATGTTGACGGGACTTGGGCTAATGAGCGTCCTGCGACTCAGGCCGGAGCTCGCCCTAAGGCAGTTCCTCTGGGTATTTATCGGCGTTGCCTGCATGGGGGTCGCCGCCGGCTATTCCCATTGGCCCCGGCTGGCCTATTTGAAATACTCTGCCGCCCTGGTGGGGCTGGTTCTGTTAGTCTTGACCACCTTCTTCGGCCATGAAGCGGGGGGCGCCCGTCGTTGGCTTGGCTTGGGCAGCTTTCGCTTCGAACCTGTTGAGCTGGTGAAGGTCCTGTTGGTCGTATTCCTCGCCGGCTATCTAAGCGAGGCGCGACAACTGCTGCAGGGGCCGAAGGGGAAGCTTTTCGGCTTATCCCTGCCCGAACCACGTTACGTAGGGCCCCTGGTGACGATGTGGCTCCTTTTCATGTTCGTGCTCGTCGCGCAGCGGGACTTGGGAGCGGCCTTTCTTTTTTACGGAATCTTCCAGGCGATGCTCCTCGTGGCCACCGGAAACCTAACTTACTTGTTTGCAGGCGCCTGCCTGGCTGCCTTTGGCGCCGGGGCGGCCTACAAGCTATTCAGCCACGTCCAAGTACGCTTCCAAGCTTGGTGGAATCCGTGGGTGCGGCTGGAACGCGGAGGATATCAAATCGCCCAATCCCTGTTTTCGTTGGGGGCAGGGGGGATTTTCGGGCGGGGCTGGGGCAGGGGAGCCGCCGCGAGCACGGTGCCAGCGATCCATACCGACTTTGTCTTTTCCTCCCTGGCGGAGGAACTGGGCCTCCTGGGCTCCGGGGCAGTGCTTTTCCTGTATCTTTTCTTAGTGATGCGGATCGTCAGGTCGGCCCTGCTCGCAACTGATGAGTTCCTCCAGCTGTTGACCATCGGCATTGGTTCTTTGTTCGCGATCCAGGCTATCGTCATCATCGGCGGAGTAATCAAAATGATTCCCATGACGGGGATTACAATGCCTTTTGTCAGCTACGGCGGCAGCTCGTTAATCAGCAGCTACCTGTTGATTGGGGCCCTTTTGGGCATCTCCCATGGGGGGGAATAGGGAATGGGCAAGAATATGCTGCGTCTTTTGTCCTTATTCACCCTTGGGTTCTTAGCCCTGTTTTTGATGACTGCCTACTGGCAGGTGATTAGGGCGCCGGAGCTGGCCGTCCACCCTCGCAATCCCCGGCTCCTTGCCCGGGAGCGGGAATTTGCTCGGGGAGGAATTTACGATCGGTTTGGCGAAGCATTGGCGGATAGTCGCCCTTTCGAGGGTGGGTACAAGAGAGTGTATCGAGGTGGCGTGTCCCTTGTGCAGACGGTGGGCTACAGCCACCCTCGCTTTGGTCAAAGCGGATTAGAGTTGGCCTTTAATGGTGAGCTCGCGGGGCTTAAGCCCGAGGATCAGATCTTCCAATGGTTGGGGGGATTGGGGGGGCGCCCAAGGGAAGGAAACTCCCTGATTACGACCATTGATCTTCGACTACAGCGGGCTGCGGAGTCGGCTTTGGGCCCCCGTCGGGGCGCTGTCGTCGCCCTCGATCCGTCCACGGGTCAGATCCTCGTTGCCGCCAGCCGACCGGGATTCGATCCCAACCGGCTCGATGAGGATTGGGAAGAACTGCGGGCCCATTCAGAAAGCCCCCTCCTCAACAGGGCAACCCAAGGGCTGTATCCCCCCGGATCGGCCTTCAAGGTGTTCACCTTGGCCGCAGCCCTCGAGAAGGGCGCGGTCAGGTGGGAGCAGAGTATCGAAGATAGGGGAAGTTTGCAGATAGGAGACTACGTCCTGGGAAACCCGGGGGGGAGAGCTTACGGCTCATTGAGTCTTGTCGATGCCTTGGCCGTATCTTCAAACGTAGTCTTTGGACAAATCGGGCTCGCCTTAGGTTGGGAGGGCTTCCATCAGATGGCCCGCGATTGGCTGCTGGATCGGCCGGTGCCTTTGGAGATTCCAACGAAGGGCGGCCACCTGCCGGGGCCCAGGGGCAAAGGGGAGCTGGTCCAGCTGGCGATAGGGCAGGGGGAGCTGTTGGTGACGCCCCTGCATATGGCGATGCTGGCGGCGACCATCGCCAACGGCGGGGTCACCATGAGGCCCTACCTGGTGATGGAAGTCCGGCGGCCAAATGGCACCATCAAGGCCCGGACCCAGCCGCAAGTGCTCGCTCGTCCCTTGGGGCCAGTCCATGCTAATCGGGTCGCCCAGGCGATGCAGGCTGTTGTTGAGAAGGGGACGGGCGGGGGAGCTGCTTTGCCTGGGATTACGGTGGCGGGCAAAACGGGTACAGCCCAAAACCCCCATGGGGAAGCCCATAGCTGGTTCATTGGGTTTGCTCCCCTGATAAATCCGCAAGTAGCTGTAGCTGTGGTGGTCGAAGGAGGGGGCGCAGGCGGCCTTGTTGCCGCACCCATCGCCCAGGCTGTTTTGGGAGCAGCCTTAGGTTTAGATGAGAGCTCGTTCCATGGAACATAGAAGGTGGCTATTAAATGATCGGACAAATTCTGGCGAATCGGTATGAGATTCTTGGTAAGGTGGGCGAAGGAGGTATGGCCCAGGTTTATGAAGCCCGGGACAACCTTCTTTTCCGACCTGTAGCCATCAAAGTCCTAAGGGAGCAGTATGCGAGCGATACGGAGTTTGTCGAGCGCTTCCGACGGGAGGCCCAGGCAGCTGCCAGCCTATCCCATCCGAACGTAGTCAATATTTACGATGTGGGTCAGGAAACCGGCACCCATTACATCGTGATGGAATATGTGAGTGGCCGCAATTTGAAGGAGCTCATCAGGGAGCAGGGCCCATTGCCGGTGAAGACGGCCCTCCACATCGCCCAGGGCATCGCCCAGGCCCTAGATCATGCCCATCGTCATCAACTGGTCCATCGGGATATCAAACCTCACAATATTCTGATCACCGCGGACGGCCAGGTTAAAGTGACTGATTTCGGAATCGCGCGGGCGGCAAGCAGCGTCACTTTGACCCAGACGGGGATTGTCATCGGCTCGGTCCACTATTTTTCCCCGGAACAAGCCCGGGGCCAAAACGTGGAGCCCCAGTCGGACCTTTATTCCCTCGGAGTTGTTTTATACGAAATGCTTAGCGGTCGACTTCCCTTTACTGGTGAAAGTCCCATCAGCATCGCGATGCAGCAAATCCATGAACAGCCCGCGCCCCTGCGAAAGATCAATCCCAGGGTGCCTGCGGCCTTGGAAAAGGTGGTCGCCAAGGCCATGGCCAAAGATCCGAAGGACCGCTACCGCAGTGCTGCTGAGCTGTTGGCCGATCTACGAAGGATCGCCCCGGCCTTGAAAGAAGAAGTCGACGAAGCAACCCAGATCATCCCCCAACTGGACCAGTTCGAGGAGACGGCCGTTCATACTGTGCAAGGAGGCGGTGAGGTGAGCGCTAAGAGGACGAAGCGAAGTTGGCTTTATGTGACGTTGTTTTTCATCTTCTTTCTAGCCGGTCTTTTCTGGGCCGCCCAACGCCTACCCGCCTTGATTTTTCCTGAAGAAGTGGCAGTTCCGAATCTGGTGGGGCTGAGCGTGGAAGAAGCGGCCGATATCCTCGCCGCACGGGATTTGCGTCTAGATGTGGATAAGCGAGTCTTTGACGATGAGATCCCGGTGAATCACATCGTTACCCAGAATCCGCCGGCCAACCGGCAAGTTAAGAAACACAGGACAATTTCTGTGGCGGTCAGCCGGGGACCGGAACTGGTGACCATCCCCAACGTCATTGGCCTGTCCCTCAGGGAAGCGAGGGTCGCCCTAGGCCGCGTGGGCCTTACTGTGGGAGATGTGTCCCACGAGCCCCATCCTAATATTCCGACTGGTCAAGTGGTCGGTCAAGAACCGGCCCCGGGACAGCGGCTGACTACCGGAGTGAAAGTAGATCTCATCGTCAGCCAAGGACGAGAGCCAGCCCCCACGTTGGTCATGCCTGACCTGCGGGGTTTGCCCATAGAGCAGGCGATCCAAGACTTGGAGGTGTTGGGGCTTAAGGTGCGCAATACATGGCCGGAAATCTCATCCAAGGCCTACGGCATCATTCTCGATCAGAATCCTCCGGCCAACACCGAGGTAATTAGGGGAGAAGAGGTTGACCTGGTCTACAGCAGTGGACCGACGGGCAAACCCCCGGCTGAGACTACACCCCCAGCTGAGACTACGGCCACGGATGAGCAGGCAACGATCGATTGGACCCCCAATGGAGGCGGGAACCTGCGCCGAGCCGATGTGCGCATCAGCATGCCGCCAGGTCCCCGGCGGGAGGTAGTGATCCTAGTCATCGATGAACGGGGCATACAGGAAGTCTATCGGCAACAACATCCAGGGGGTGATACTTTCACCGTTCGCGTTGAAGGCATAGGTAAACAGGTCAAAGTACAGGTTTACATCGGTGGCGAGATGTACAAGGAGGCCGTCATCTAGGATGAAGACGGGAGTAGTCCTCAAGAGGGTCGGCGGCTTCTGTCATGTACTGGCTGACGGTTACAAGTACATTTGTCGCCTGCGGGGTCGGTTGAAGCTGGAGGTGGACGCGATCCTGCCGGGGGATAGGGTGCGGATCAACTCAGAGCAGCAAACGGTGGAAGAGATCCTCCCAAGGCGGGTGACTCTGACCCGCCCTCCCATCGCCAATGTGGAGCAAGTGGTGATTGTCCTCTCCTTGACTGAGCCCGCCCCCGACTGGTTGTTCCTCGATCGCTTGCTGGTGTTGGTGGCTGCTGCTGGGCTGGATTCACTGATTTGCTTTAACAAAAGGGACCTAGTTGACGAGCCTGAAGGGGGTTTATATGCCCGGCTGGGCTACCGGACTTTCTACACTAGTGCACGGACGGGGGAAGGGATAAGTCCCTTGCGGGAGGCCCTTGCAGGCCGCATCTCGTGCTTCGCTGGTGCTTCCGGCGTTGGCAAGTCAGCGCTCCTGAATTGCATCATCCCTGGGGCTTCCCTGAAGGTGGGCGCAGTAAGTCAGCGGCTGCAGAGGGGCCGCCACACCACCCGGAGCGTAGAACTCCTGCCCCTCCCGGAGGGAGGTCTAGTGGCCGACACGCCAGGGTTTAGCCGTTTGTCCTTGAATCATGTGGAGCCCTCTGACCTTGGCCACTGCTTCCCGGAAATGGCGGCGCTGGCGGAAAGCTGTCAGTTCACAGGCTGCTTGCATCATCAAGAGCCCAACTGTGCCGTCAAAGAGGCATTAGACAGGGGGGAAGTCGATGCCGGGCGGTACAGGAGCTACTTGGTCTTTTTACAAGAGATTCAAAGCTACCAACGGCAAAAGTACTAGTAATTCCCGAAAGGAGGCAGGGTGACCCACCCCAGGTCGCCTGACCAGATGATTAAGGTTGCCCCTTCGCTGTTATCAGCGGACTTTTCCCGATTGGCCGAGGACTTGGGCAGGGTGAAAGATGCCGATTGGCTGCACGTCGATGTTATGGACGGCCATTTCGTGCCCAACATCAGCTTTGGTTTTCCCGTTATGGAAGTCCTGCCCAAGATCACCGACCAGTTCCTTGATGTCCACTTAATGATCGAGAATCCCTCGGCCTACATTCCCCGCTTCGCCCAGCTGGGGGCCGGTCTCATCACCGTCCACGCAGAAGCCTGCGTCCACCTTCACCGGGTTGTCCAACAGATCAAGGAGCTTGGCGTCAAGGCTGGCGTGGCCCTCAATCCCGGAACTCCCCTTAGCGCAATCATCCATGTCTTAGAAGATGTCGATCTCATCCTCGTGATGACCGTTAACCCCGGTTTTGGCGGTCAGCCCTTCATACCCACCATGCTGCCGAAGATAAGGGAGCTTCGGCAATTGATTGCTGCGCAGGACCTTGCGGTGGACATCCAGGTTGATGGGGGGATCAACTTGCAGACGGCTCCCCAAGTGGTAGCCGCCGGGGCTAATGTCCTTGTGGCCGGCTCGGCGGTTTTTGGCTCTCCAGACCCCGGGAGGATGATTGCGGAACTAAGAAAGGTCTAAAGGACGGGCCCTGGAGCGGGCCCTTTTCCATTATGGCTGCCGTCTGGGATGAATAGCAGGAAAGTTCAGAGGAGAAGGGGAAATAAAGACTATTATGGAGAGGTATGACGGCCGTTATTTTCCCCAGGAAAGGAGTGTCCAGCTTGGCAAAGGATATTTACTCCCGGAGTTTTATCCCCTTCGCCCAGATGGAAGAGTTCGGACGGGACCCCTTCGTCATTACCCGGGGAGATGGGGTGCGGATCTTTGATGATCGGGGCAACAGCTACATCGATGGCCTATCGGGAGTGTTTGTCGTCGGCATCGGGCACGGCAACAGGCGCGTGATCGACGCTATGTACAGGCAGATGCAAGAGCTCTGCTTCCATCCGTCGATGCACAGTTCAAACCCGGCTGCCCTCCAGTATGCAAAGGACCTCTTGGAGTTTGCCCGCATGGATGGGGTGTTCTTCCTCAGCGGCGGGTCGGAAGCCACGGAGACAGGGATGAAAATGGCCCGGCAATATCATCGTCAGACGGGAAGTCCCCTCAAGTACAAGGTCTTGGCCACTTATGGGTCCTTCCACGGCTGTACCGCCGGCGCCACTGCCGCATCGGGCGGCCCGGAACGCAGGACTCCTTATGAACCGCTGACAGTAGGGGTCATCCATCTTTACCCCCCTTACTGCTATCGTTGCCCCTTTGACCAAGAATACCCCGGCTGTGGGATCACCTGCGCCAAATTGGTAGAGTACACGATCAAGAACGAAGACCCGGACACCGTCAGTGCCATCATCCTCAATCCGGTGATGATCTCCTCGGCGGGTTTCATCGTCCCCCCGGCGGAGTTCCACCAGATGGTAAGGACCATCTGTGATCGCTACAATGTCTTGCTCATTTATGATGAAGTGATCACCGGCTTTGGCCGCCTCGGCGAGCCCTTTGCTGCCGACTATTTCCAGGTTCGTCCCGATATCCTGTGCTGTGGCAAAGGGATGAGCGGGGGTTATGCACCGTTGGCGGCGGCCTTGTTCACCGAGGCAATTCGCCAAGCCTTTGCCGGCAAGGCGGGCGACCGACGTGAGTTTCACCACGGCCATACCTACACCGGGAATCCCGTCGCCTGCGCCGCTGGTCATGCAGTCCTCAAGGAAATTGAGGAAAGAAACGCCATTGCCAACGGACGAGGGATGGGCGAGAGGATCCGCGTCAGGCTTGAGGCATTTAAAGAGCGTTTCCCTTTCATCGGCGACGTCCGGGGGATAGGACTGCTGCAAGGAATGGAGTTTGTTCAGGATAGGGAAAGGAAAGAGCCCTTCGGGCCAGACACTCCCATCGTCAAGTTGATCGACCAGGCCGCCAGAAAGCGGGGTCTCATCATGCGCTGCGGACCGGACTACATAGCCCTAGCGCCGCCCCTCATCATTACCAGCTCCGAAGTGGACGAGATGCTCGATATCCTCGAAGATTCCCTTGTAGAAGCAGCAGGGAAATTGTAGGCCCCATTAGAGTGGTCTGTATGAACCGGGAAGACCTTGCCGGGCGATCCTAAAAGATCGGAGCGTCCCCTTCTCTTGGAGTCCCGAGGGCTTTTAGCCGTCACCAAGTCTGGCCTCCCCTTTGGGGGAGCCAGGCTTTTTCTTCTTTACCTACAGCGTATCTTCCCCCTTGACGTTAAATTAAAGTGAACTCGCCTCGCCCTCCGTTGCTGGGTTGATGGTCAGGAGGGCAGGGGAGCCTCCTTGCGGCCGACAGGGAGGACAACCAAGCCCATTTTTCCCTCCGCTTCGATTAATAGCCACCCCAAGGCGGGAGCTGGCTGGCTGTCTGCCCCTATAGGGCAACCACTTTTAAAACTTGGTGTACTTGTCCTTGACTGCTACTGATTTATAGTTTATACTAATTGTACCTGAAAGGAGGGATTGGTCTGCGTCGAGGGCGAGTACATAGGGGAGGGGGCGGTTGCTTAAGGGAAGCAAACCAGGTGGGCAGGGTCCATCACCGCACATACGCGAATGATCTTCAAAAAAACTCTCACATGGGCATGGCTGGTGTATCCGGGGCATGGAACATTGCCGCTTCGTCGACGCAGCCTGCACGGGGTGGCGGTCCTCACCGCTGCCCTGTTTTCCTTTGCTGCCTTGCCCTACTGCTATTGGTCCTTCCTTGCTACGGGTGGGAAAGGCCGCCCGTTGACCAAATGACTTCATATGCCGATATCAAGTGGCATGATCTAGTAGCCCAAGGTGAAGAAGGAGGCTGCGGTCAAGCTGCCCTGGAGACTTTGCTTCGCAACTACTATGGCCTGTCGGAGCCCGTGGCCTTTGCAGGGCAGCGGACAAGCCTGGCCCAATTGGCCCGCTGGGCTAAGGAGCTGGGCTTTGAACCAAGGGGGCTGTTGATGGACGAAGATGGACTATACCGCTACCTGCAAAGGGGTTTGCCACCCCTCCTGGTCCATTTGGCCCTGCCCGCGGGCCATTTCTGCTTGGCCTTGGGAGTTGTGGAGAGCCAGGTGGTCCTGGCCGATCCGGCCTGGGGCCTAGGGGCTTTGCCCTTGTCGGTTTTTCGAGAATGGTGGAGCCCGATGGCTTTGATCATCATCGACCCGGCCGAGGGAAAGGCCGATTGGCAGCAAGAGAGCGTAGCCATTGTGGCAAGGCGTCTAGGTTTGCTGAGCCGACTCGAGTTTGTCACGAAGGGAGAGTCGCATCATTGGGTCGATTGAGCCTGATCGCTTTCTTGGTGCTGGCTATGGGGTGCGGGGCCTATGCTGCTACGTGGCAGTTCTCCTATGGATACTACACCGGTGAGTCCTTGGCAACCAGCTTGTGGCCGCCGGCCCAATGGCACCAGGAAAAAAGGATCCATGTACTAGAGCCCTCTGTCTGGCTGGTGGGGCCGAAGGGCACGGAAGTGCAAATCGGCCTGCCTTGGAGGGGTGAGGTCTTGCGGCAGACTGGCTGGGTCCAAACGGAAAGTGGACTCCTTCCTTTGGTCAGCAATGACACCTCCGGCTCCGTTGGTCCCCTGCGAATCGGGATCTGGTGGGGTGCCGACCGTCGCGTCGCCCTGCAAACGAAGATCCAGCCCCATCATCCTCCTGAACTGGGGCTGACTTTCCTTGCGAGCAGTATTTGGGATCCGCTGCTCTTTACTTTCAGGGGTGATATGCCCCTGCAGGGGAGAGAGCTATGGTCGGCAGCCTTGGGAGTTGACTTTGCGGTCAATCGTCTAGCAGCATTTTCGGGAGAGCTCCAATGGACTTCCGGAAGCAATCTTGCCATAAAGCCAGGGATTTTTCTGTCACCCGGAGGTCCCTGGGATTATCGCCTACAGCTGGAACTGCCGCTAAACTCCCCCGACAAAGGCGTCTTCCTCCACTTTACCCTCTTTTGGCATTCCCCCAAAGCAAAGGAGGGCAGGAACATAATCGCTTCTGTCGAATAACTAAGGGACTTGCCCGAAAGCAGGATAGTGCGGCCATGGCTGCACTTTTCTTGTTCACTTTGTTCGAGGGAATGGAGGGAACGGACCTTGAGGAGGGAGAGAACAGCTCTCATCGTCGAAATCGCCATGGCTGTCGCTTTAGCTGCAGTCCTGGGCCTAGTCAGGGTTTTTCGCATGCCCCAAGGAGGTTCAGTATCCTTGGAAATGCTGCCCATTTTGTATTTGGGCCTGAGACGGGGCAGCGCGGTGGGCATGGTCACTGGGGCTGTGTACGGTTTTGTACAGCTAGTCACCGATCCGTACGTTGCCCACCCAATCCAGTTCATGTTAGATTATCCCGTTGCATATACTTTAGTTGGCTTGGCAGGGCTGGTGCCTTCCCGTCCCGTCTTGGGAGTGGCCATGGGCACCCTTGGGCGTTTGGCCATTCATACTTGCTCGGGCGCCATCTTTTTTGCGGCTTATGCCTGGGAAGGCTGGCATGCTTGGACCTATTCGTTGGTATACAACCTCTCCTATCTCGTACCGGAGGCTATCATCTGCGCGATTGCCGTCTCCCTGATCCTGCACTCGCGACAGACAGCATAAAAAAAGGACTCCGTCCTTTGGGCGAAGTCCTGGAGGAGCCTTACATGGCTCTGGCCACCTTGCCTGACTTGATGCACTTGGTGCACACGTAGGCCCTTCGGGGCACTCCTCTGTCAAGAATGCGGATGCGCTGCAGATTAGCTTTCCAGCGGCGCCTGGTCTTAACGTTGGAGTGGCTGATGTTGTTTCCCGTCTGGGTTCCTTTGCCACATACCGTACATCTTCTGGCCATACTCACACCTCCTCATCGCCGTACACCACAATCGTGTCAATTGTACCATAGGGGGGGTACCTTGACAAGAAAGGCCAGGGGTTTACTTTTGAGGGTGTACCGACTACAATATAGTCAAGAATGGGTGAGGAGCCAGAAAACGACAGTTTTACGGGCACAGGCTATGGATCACTCACGCCCTATCATCCGAAGGCGAACGCCCCTTAGGCGTCACCCTGTGATATTTGCCCGGAGGACATCCATCTTGGCTGCTCTCCAGGTTCGCCTCGAGGGCGGGGATGTGTTTTGGCGCCGTGGGCTGGGCAGGAATTTGCGAGCCATTCATGAATCCATTATGAGTGATTGTCAAGGGCAATCGATGCTGCGGCAGCCACGGTCACCGGGAAGTCACAAGCTAATATGAGGGGATGGAAAGGACATGGTGAAGGGTTTTGAGACCCACCTTGGGACCGTTAATTTTACGGAGGAAGTCATCGCCACCATCGCGGGCATTGCGGCAACAGAGTGCTATGGTCTGGTGGGGATGGCGCCTCGCAGCATGCAGGACGGTCTAGCTGAACTGCTCAACAGGGAGAATTTTAGCCGTGGAGTCGATGTGAAGCTGGAAGACGGCAAGCTGGTCATCGGGCTCCATATTGTTGTGGAGTACGGCACCAGGATTGCCACGGTAGCCGACAACGTCATGGGGAAAGTCAAGTACTCGGTCGAACACCTCCTTGGTCTAGAGGTGGATCGGGTGCATATAAATGTCCAAGGGGTCCGAGTGTCCGATGTTAAAGCCCCGGCTAAAGGGCACTAGGCGGCGGAAGCGAGGTACAAGTTCTTGAAGCTGGAAAAGATCGGCGGCAACGATTTCGAAAAACTCATCATGCACGCGGCGAAGATGTTGAACTCGGAGAAAAAAGCGGTTGATGCCCTGAATGTCTTTCCCGTGCCGGATGGTGATACAGGCACAAACTTGTATATGACGCTGCTGGCCGCTGTGGAAGAAACCATCAAGACCGATGCCACATCCCTGGGGGCCAAGGTCGAAGCGGCAGCTCGTGGTTCGCTCATGGGAGCGAGGGGCAACTCAGGGGTTATTCTATCCCAGCTGTTCCGCGGCTTTGCCCGGGCGTTGGCTGGTTTGGAAGCGGCCACGCCAAGGGATTTGGCCCTTGCCTTGGAGGAGGCTGCCAAGACCGCCTACAAGGCCGTCTTGCGACCGGTCGAAGGCACAATGCTGACCGTAGCGAGGGAGACGGCCAAGATGGCCCGTCACAACGCCTCCGATGATGATCTAGTCAGTTTCTCCCTTTCTGTCTTGACCCATGCCGAAGAAATCCTACAACGGACAACAGATATGCTGCCTGCTCTGCGGGAAGCGGGAGTTGTGGATGCAGGGGGAGCGGGGCTAGTAGTTGCTGCCCGGGGTGCAGTTGAGGCTTTGACTAATTGGCATAGGCTCGAAGAGGTCTCTCCTGAGGACCTGTTCCAGGAGGACCGCAACGGAACCGTATCAACCGCGATCAAAGGCATCGTCCGCACAGCCATCGAGTTTCGCTACTGTACGGAGTTTTTGTTGATCGGAGAAGGTCTGAACACTGAGGAGATACGGGCGAGTCTCGTGGAATATGGGGATTCGCTCTTGGTGGTAGGGGATAATTCAACAGTCAAAGTCCACATCCACAGCAACCACCCAGGGCTGGTCCTGGAAGAGTGCCTCAAGCATGGTACTTTGACCAAAGTGCAGATCAACAACATGGACGAGCAAAATCGCGAAGCGGCGAAGGCGCCCATTAAACCCCTTGGGGTTGTGGCCGTCGTATCTGGGGATGGTCTGAGCGAGATTTTCACTAGCTTGGGCGTCGACCTAGTGATCGAAGGCGGTCAGACAATGAATCCCAGCACCGAAGATCTGGTGCGCGCGGTGGATAGTGTGCCCGCGGAGACAGTCTTGATCCTGCCGAACAACGGCAATGTGATCTTTAGCGCCCACCAAGTTAAGGAAGTGACGACCAAAGGAGTCGAGGTAATTCCGACCCGCAGCATCCCCCAGGGGTTAGGTGCGATGCTAGCCTACGATCCCCAACAGGAGGCGGCGGTCAACCATGAAGCAATGAAAGCTGCGGCCGAAGCAGTCCATACGGCCGAAGTCACCTACGCCGTCAGGTCGTCCCAGATCGGGGATTTGTCCATCGAAGCGGGTGATTTTATTGGTCTTGCCGACGGTGACATTTGTGCCGCCGGCCCTTCGTTGACAGAAGTCGCCCTAAATCTTTTGCGCACCATCGGACCTGAAGAAGGTGATGTCCTCACGATTTACTACGGTCAGGATATCGAGGAGGAGCAGGCGCAAGCCTTTCTGAAGGCGGTCAAAGAACATTTTCCCGACTGCGAAGTGGAACTATATTACGGCGGACAGCCGCTGTACTACTACATCATGTCCATCGAATAGGGCCCTCAAGGAGGTGTTTGGCCGTCCACAGGGACGGCTCAACTATGGCCGGAGTAAGGATAGTCACGGATACTGGAGCAGATTTGCCCCGGGAACTAGCCGAAAAGCACCGCATAGCCGTAGTTCCCCTCCGGGTCAATTTCGGCCAGGAGAGTTATCTTGATGGTCAGGAGCTCTCGAGCGCCCAACTGTACGAGAAACTAGTGACTTGCAAGGAGACGGCCAGTACTACCCAGCCAAACCCACAAGAATTCGCCAAGGTGTATGAAGAGCTGATCGCTGATGGAAGCAAGATCGTCTCCATTCATCTGTCAGGGGGTCTGTCCGGTACCCAGCAATCGGCGAATATCGCCGCGGGCATGTTCCCCGAGGGACTCATTCAAGTAATTGATTCCCGTCAAGCCTCCATCGGCGTTGGTCTGTTGGTCCTCCATGCTGCCGAGCTTGCCGAACGGGGCGCCGAGCAGGCGGAAATCGTCGAAGCGGTGAAGACTATGTCTTCCCAGATGAGCACTTATTTCATGGTCGATACCCTTGAGTACTTGCAGCGCAACGGCAGGATCGGCAAGGCCCAGGCCGTGGTAGGCTCTTTGCTGCAGATTAAGCCCGTCCTCACCATCGACGATGGTTTGGTGGCGGCGAAGGAAAAGGTTAGGGGCAAGTCGAAAGCGGAGCGCCGTCTACTGGAGATTATGAAAGAGGACATGGGCGATCGGAAGATCTGGGCCGGATTGGTCCACGGGAATGTGCCCGAGGAGGCGGAGGGAATAGCGGCCAAGATCCGGGCCGCATTCAACTGCGACCGACTCGTCATCTCCCTCATTGGCGGTACGATTGGCGTGCACGCAGGACCTGGAACCATCGGGTTCATGGCTGTTCCCGCCCCTGAATAGTCCCTTGGGAGGCGCCTGCCTTGCGCATCATCGCCGGGGTCGCTAAAGGCCGCAGACTAAAAACGCCTAAAGGTTTACAGACACGGCCGACTAGTGCTCGGGTGCGGGAGTCGCTTTTTAACATTTTAGGTTCCAGGATAATCGATCGGGCTTTTTTGGACCTCTTTGCAGGTTCGGGGGTCTTAGGCATCGAAGCTCTAAGTCGTGGCGCAGCTCGCTGTGTTTTCATCGAAAAGCAGCCGCGCAATGCCCAGTTGATTCGGGAAAACCTTGCTATCAGCGGGCTGGCCGAATTGGCCCAGGTATACACGATGGACGTGCTGAAGGGCATCTCGGTTTTGGGGAGGAAAGGGGAGACTTTTTCCGTAATAACCCTCGATCCACCCTACGGCAGTCCGATGGCCCAGCGCACCATCGATGCCCTGGTCCAATGGGATCTTTGTCCTGCAGGAGGATTGATCATCGTCGAACACTCAGCGAAGGACCTGATTGAACCGGGCGAAGACAAGGGGTTTGACCTTTGGCGCAGAGAATCCTACGGAGGGACTAGCTTATCCTTTTTTGTCCGCGGAGGGGGCGAATTGTCGTCTTGAAGATCGCTGTATGTCCGGGAAGCTTTGATCCGGTTACTTACGGGCATATAGACATTATTTCCAGGGCTGCTAATCTGTTCGATCGCGTTTACGTGGTTGTTTTGCCCAATCCTCGAAAAAAGTCTTGTTTCACCGTCGAAGAACGGCTGGAGATGCTGCGGGAAGTTTTGGCCCACTTAGACAACGTCGTGTGCGAACACTACGAAGGTCTCGTTATTGAGTACGCCCAGCGCCGAGGGGCCATCGCCATCGTCAGAGGGCTGCGGGCGGTTTCCGATTTCGAGTTCGAATTCAAGATGGCATCCATGAACCACCACCTCGACCCGGAGATCGAAACGGTCTTCATGATGACTAGCAATGAGTATTCCTTCATCTCGTCGAGCGCGGTGAAGGAGATTGCCTCCTTTGGCGGCGATGTCTCCAAGTGGATATCGCCCAGCGTAGCTGAGCGCCTGAAAGAACGGATAGGAACGAGAAAGGGGTTAAACCCATGAATCGCATGAACTTGATCATCCTGATGGATCGCCTCGAGGATCTGATCCAATCGGCGCCGATGATTCCCTTTAGCGGCAAAGGGCTGGTTGATGTGGAAGAGGTTATGGGCCTGCTGGAGAAAATCCGGGCCGCAATTCCCGATGAAATCAGGCAGGCTGAGGCTATCTCCGGCGAGCGGGACCGTTTTCTGGAAGAAAGCCGGGCCCAGGCGGAACGGATCATCCTCCAAGCCGAAGAGTACGCCGCACGCCTGGTTGCCGACAGCGAGATTGTGAAAAAATCCCAAGAAGAGGGAAGGCGCATCATCCAAGAAGCTCGGCGCAAGTCGAGGGAATTGGAGCAGAATGCGCAAAAATATGCTAGTGACATCTTGGCCAATCTGCAAAAGGCCCTGGAACGGACGTTGCAGGTAGTCGAACGAGGAAGACGGGAAGTCGACGATTCTCTCGCCGCCCAGTCTACCGGAAGCGAAGCCGCACCATTCGAGTCCGCTCCCAAAGCCCAATCGCCACCCCGATGAGCAGGAGAATGCCCATCACCTTGAGAAAAAGCCCCGTCGCCGACAGGAACCTGACGGAGGAGGGGATATGAGGGCTTAGGGGGAACATGCCCGCAAAGACGGGCATCGTTATCTTCATCACCTGTTGCCCGGGACCCATGAGAAACAAGGTCGTAATGCCGGCCAGCACCCCGTGGAGCAGGCGGGCCATGATGTAGGGAAAGAGCCTAATGTCGGTGCCGTGGAGCATGCTGGCTACCTGGGTGTGAACTGAGCACCCGCTCCAGGCGATGATGGCGCTGGCGATGATGGCTTGTTGCAGCAGCGGCGCAGAGGCTTTGCTCACCGCTTCGGCGCCGATGGTGATTTCGAAAAGGCCGCTGGCTAAGGCGGTGCCCAGATGGGTGGAGAAGCCAAAGGGCAGGAGGAGCACATTGAAGGTCTGGGCGATCGCTTGGGTGACTCCTGCCACCGTTAAGACCCGGATGAGAACAGAGAACATCATGATACAACCGCCGATAAAGAGCATGGAAGCGAAGGAATCGCGCACCGCATCGCCAAAGAGCTGGCCAAAGGGACGGCCGTCGGCCCGGCGATGGCGATAAAGCTCCCGCAGGGCCCGCTTAAAGATGTTTTCCCGCCGGGGCGCCTCCGGACGTTCCCGCCCTTGACCGTGGTAGCGCATGAGAAAACCGACGGCAACGACGGAAATGTAATGGGCTAGGGCAAGGGTGGCCCCCAGTTGGGGCAGCCCGAACATGCCGACAGCCACTGCACCAACGATGAACAGGGGGTCGGCTGTATTCGCAAATGAGACTAGCCTTTCACCCTCCACCTGGTCGCACAAGTTCTCCCGACGCAGGCGGGCAGTGATCTTCGCTCCGATAGGATAGCCCGAGGCCAAGCCCATGGCCACCGCGAAAGCACCAACGCCGGGAATGCGAAAGACCGGGCGCATAAAAGGCTCAAGCAATACCCCCATAAAATGAACGACACCTAAACCCATCAAGATTTCCGCCATGGCGAAAAATGGAAGCAAAGCGGGCAAGACCACGTCAAACCATAAGCGCAGTCCGTAGACAGAAGCTTCAAAGGCCTCTTCCGGATAACGAACGATGGCGATGGTCACGATAATACCGATGAGGGCGCTGCCATAGGCTTTAGCTAGATCCTTGCGTAGAAAACGGCCCAAACAGATCCTCCCCTTCCTTGTCCTACCGGGTTTCTCCTCGAGGTAATATATATTGGGGGTTAAAGATGAATATGCTAGAAAGAGATGCAGGCTTTTAGGGGATAACCTAGGGATTTCGGTCTACACTGGTCTTGATAAGGAAAGGTTGGGAGCCGGGTGTGGGGAAAAGGAAGTAAGCTCGCGGTCTTGTTGCTGCTGGTGGTCCTGTTTCAGGTGTATCTAGCTACTTCTTTCGTCGTCATGCAACCGGGGACAGCCATCGATCTCGCCCAGGTCGTCCACACTCCCCAAGGAACACTCCCAAGACAAGGGGCCTTTTTGCTCACGGCCGTCTCCAGCCAACGGGCCAACTTGTTGACCGCGCTGCTGGCCCTAGCAAGACCAGATATGGACTTGCTCCCGACAAGACATGAGCTGCCCCAGGGGATGGATCTGGAGGGCTACTTGGAACTGATGGCGCGCATGATGGAAGAGAGCAAAATGGTGGCCCAGGCCGTCGCCCTGCGCCAAGCTGGTTATCAGGTCCAGGTCCACAGCCTCGTCCGGGTCGAACAAGTCTTGCCCAAAAGTCCCGCCCAAGGCATTCTCCAGCCAGGTGATGCGATCATGGCCATCGATGGTCATCGAATAACTACGATCGATGAGCTAAAAGCGCACCTGCGGCAGCGTAGCGCCGGCGATGAGGTGGCCCTGCTCCTCCTTAGGGAAGACGAACTGGAAGAGGTCCTCGTACCCACCGTCGGCGAGTCCCGGGACTCGGACCTGCCGGCCTTGCAGATAGTTGTAGGACCCCACCACAAATACGATCTCCCCATGGAAATTGCCATCAATGTGGGCAACATCAAAGGCTCCTCCGCTGGATTGATGTTTGCCTTGGAGATCCTCGATCAATTGATGGCCGGGAAGCTGTCAGATGGACGGAGAATAGCGGGGACTGGCTCGTTGACCCTGGAAGGGAATGTGGAAGCTGTGGGCGGAATCCGGCAAAAGGTGATTGCCGCTGCACAGGCTGGTGCTGACTATTTCCTGGTGCCCCTGGTCAACGAAGCAGAGGCCCGCTCCGTAGCGAAGGACATGCAAGTAGTGGCAGTCAGGCACATTGAAGACGCGATTGGGTTTTTGCAGAAAATAGCCTCGGCCCAAGCCTCCTAAAGAAGGAGGACGGCGGTTTTTGCCGAAGATTATGCCACAGAATCGACGGCTAAGGAGGATGGAGGATTTGTTTCGTCGCCGCATCAGCTTAATCGTCATTTGCCTTCTCCTGTGCCTTGCCGTCCCTTCCATGGCTAATCGTCCCGTACTCCGGGAGGGAAGTAGCGGGACGTATGTTTATTTGCTCCAACACTATCTCCACCTGCTGCAGTACACCGACGCGGTTCCTGACGGCCTTATGGGAGCTCAAACCAAAAAGGCGGTGCAAGCCTTCCAAAAGGACAGCGGCCTCAAGTCCGACGGCATCGTCGGGGAGCAGACCTGGCAGCTGCTGCAAGCACGGGTGGGGGAGAGCGCCGGCAATGAGGTAAAGTATATTGTCCAACCAGGGGACACCCTCTGGACCATCGCCCGCCGGTTTTCCGTGGGGACAAATCTTCTGGCCCGCGTGAACAATATTAAGGATTCTAGTTTGATCCGACCTGGCCAGGAACTGTCGATACCGGGACGAGGACAGGAGGAGTCCCGGGTTGAACTTATACCATGGCCTGAGGCGGATAAGCTTTTCCGCAACTTTTCCGTGGCGGTGCTGACAGATGTCGAAACAGGAGCCAAGTTTCGGGTTCGTCGCTATTACGGTCACTATCACGCCGATGTAGAACCATTGACGAAGGAGGACGTGGCCGTACTGAGAGAAATATACGGGGGAAGCTGGAGCTGGGAGCGGCGAGCGGTCATCGCCGAGATCGAGGGGATGCGGATTGCCGGCTCAATTAACGGCAACCCCCATGGAGGTGCATCGATCCGAGATAATGGATTCCCCGGTCACATCTGCCTTCATTTTCTGGGCAGCAAGCTGCATAACAGCCACAAGGTAGACGAAAGACATCACAACAAGATCCTGCAAGCTGTCGGCTACCAAGTGGAATGACCTTGACAGCCGAGAATAATTTTCTATATAATCAACGAGGTGACCGAGCCGATGAAGGTTAATATCGCCCCGATAATGGAGCAAAAAGGGGCAAGTTTAGATTTCAATCTAGAGACCAAGTGCCCGCCACTTGAACTTCAGCAGCAGGAAGTCACCTGTATCGAACCTTTACGACTAACCTTCACCTTGACGAACACGGGAGAGTGCATCTTGCTCCAGGGCAGGCTGGAAACAGCACTGCAATTGACATGCGACCGCTGTCTGCAGCCCACGGTCGTGCCGGTCGCGGTGCCCCTGAGTGAAGAATTCTACCGGGCAAAGGAAAGCGAGCTGAACGCCAAGCGGGCAGCCGCCGGGGACCCCTTCAATGAAGAAGATGACGACCAAGACAACTGGTACACTGGCGACACCATCGATCTTAGCTCAATCTTGAAAGACAGCATTTTGCTGGGACTGCCAATGAAGGTTCTATGCCATCCGGAGTGTGCAGGCATCTGCCACATCTGTGGCAAGAATCGCAATGAAGATAAGTGCCAATGTGAGATAGATGACATCGATCCTCGACTGGCAGGCCTTAAGGAACTGCTGAAGGATGCAAAAGAGAAAGGTAGGTGATTCCCGGGACCGGTCCGGGAAGAGATGGCTAACCCGAAGAGGCGACATTCCAAAACAAGAACAGCTAAACGACGTGCCAACTGGAAACTAAGCCACCTCAGCTTGAGTGTCTGCGATAGTTGCCGAGAGCCCAAGCTGCCCCACCGAGCTTGCCCCAACTGCGGCAAGTATGCCGGGCGGCAGGTGTTGGCCGTCGAGGCCGACGAAGGCTAAGGACGTAATGTAGAGGGAATCCATCAGAGCAAGCTAACGCGCCACTAGCGCGGCAGGCTTGCCTTTTTCATAGGGGACAGGATGTCCGGGGGAGGGGAGCAAGTGCGTATTGCGGTAGACGCCATGGGCGGTGATTATGCACCTGATGAGGTGGTTAAAGGTTCGGTCCAGGCCGCACGGGAAGGGATCGAAGTTGTCTTGGTGGGAGACAGGGGCCGACTGGAGCCCCTCTGGGAGGAGGCAGGCCGTCCACCAAAGCTCACTATCCACCATGCCCCGGAAGCCATCACTATGGATGATCACCCAGTGGAAGCGATCCGGAAAAAGAGGCAGTCTTCTTTAGTTCAGACCATCGAACTGGTGAAGAAGGGAGAGGCCCAGGGAGCGGTGAGCGCGGGCAATACGGGGGCTACCATGGCCGCTGCCCTGTTGCTCCTTGGTCGTTTGCCGGGAGTATCCCGCCCGGCCATCACTTCGCCGATGCCAACCCGCAAGGGCACCTCCATCATCCTCGATGCAGGCGCCAATGTGGATTGCCGCCCCCAGCATTTGGCCCAATTCGCCATCATGGGCTCCCTTTACGCCTCAACGGTCTTGGGGATAACTAACCCGAAAGTGGCCCTCCTCAGCATCGGGGAGGAAGAGAGCAAAGGCTGTGAGCTGACCTTAGCAGCCAACGCCCTTATTAAGGAAGCCGGGGCCGTCAATTACATAGGGAACATTGAAGGTCGGGATGTCTCAGCCGGCCGGGCGGATGTCATTATCTGCGATGGGTTCGTGGGCAATATTATCTTGAAGTTTACTGAAGGGATAGCTGAAGCCTTGTTTGCCCAGCTCAAAGAGGAAATGGGTCGGAACTTGCGGGGGCTTCTTGGGGGCTGGCTGATTAAGCCCCATCTTCGTAGTCTAGTTAAGCGTCTGGATTATACCGAATATGGAGGCGCCCCCCTGCTGGGGGTTAATGGTACCTGCATCATCGCCCACGGCCGCTCCAACGCCAAGGCCATCTTGAATGCCATTCGGGTCTGTGCCCAGGCGGTGGAGACCTCGTTGACGGAAAAGATCCGGTTGCAAGTTCAGGAGATGGACGGTGAGGCGCCATGATTCACGGAAAGGCCCGCAACGTGATCATCACGGGCACGGGCCACGCAGTACCAACTAGGGTCTTATCAAACTTCGATTTAGAAAAAATGGTGGACACTTCCGACGAATGGATCCGCACCCGGACTGGAATCCTGCGGCGGCGCGTCGCCGATGAGCATACAGCTACTTCCGACCTGGCCGCCGAGGCTGGCCGCTTGGCTCTCAAGGATGCAGGAGTCTCCCCAGAGGAGCTCGACCTGATCATCGTCGCCACCATCACCCCGGACATGTTGTTCCCTTCCACAAGCTGCCTTGTGCAAAAGAACCTGGAGGCTTGGGGCGCCGCTTGCTACGATCTTTCCGCAGGCTGTTCTGGTCTCATCTATGGCTTGGACATGGCTGTGCACTCCATCGCCTCCGGCGCTTACCAGCGAGCCCTTGTCATCGGGGCAGATTGTATCAGCAAGGTACTCAACTTCCAGGATCGGAGCACATGTGTCTTGTTCGGCGACGGAGCCGGCGCCTGCCTCCTTGAGGCCGCGGACCAGGCCGGGGTGCTGGCATCCCGCTTGGGCGCCGACGGCAGGGGCTGGGATAAACTCCTCCTGCGGGGCGGAGGTTCCCGTCATCCCGCCAGCCCCGCCACCTTGGCAGCTGGTTGGCACTACATCGAGATGTGCGGTAACGATGTCTTCAAGTTCGCAGTCCGCATCATGGTGGAGGCCTCTTTGCAGGTCCTCGCCGACGCCGGGCTGCAGCCGGAAGACATCGACCTTTTCATTCCCCACCAGGCCAACATTCGGATCATCGAATCAGCGGCGCAGCGGCTCAATTTGACGGAAGACCAAGTTTATGTCAACCTCGACGAGTACGGCAATACTTCCGCCGCGTCCATCGGCATCGCTTTGGACGAGGCGGTGCGCTCCGGCCGCATCAAAGGCGGCGACCGCGTCTTACTTGTGGGCTTCGGAGCAGGATTAACGTGGGGAGCCATGATCATCGAGTGGGTGGAGAAAGCATGAGTAAACTAGCGTTCGTCTTTCCAGGTCAAGGCTCACAGCATGTAGGGATGGGACGGGAGTTTCATGATGCAAGCCGGGCGGCCAGGGCTGTGTGGGAAGAGGCTGACGAAGTATTGGGGTTTTCCCTGCGCCAACTATGCTTTGAAGGCCCGGCCGAAGTCCTGCAGCAAACGGCCAATGCCCAGCCTGCCCTGCTCACGGCCAGCATCGCCTGCCATCGGGTACTAGCCGTCAACGGGATCGAAGCCCAAATGTATGCAGGCCATAGCCTCGGGGAATACTCGGCCTTAGTTGCCGCCGGCGTCATGCCTTTTGCCGAGGCCTTGCTCCTGGTTCGCCGCCGCGGCGAGCTGATGGAAGAGGCTTACCCTAGAGGCGAAGGAGGCATGACGGCCATCTTGGGACTTGACCGAACTGCAGTGGATGAGATCTGCAACCAGGTTGAGGGGATAGTTGAAGTTGCCAACTACAACTGTCCCGGGCAGGTGGTTATCTCCGGCGAACAAAGGGCCCTGGCCAGGGCAAGGGAATTGGCCCTGGCGATGGGAGCCAAGCGAGCCATCCCCCTGGATGTGTCCGGACCTTTTCACAGCTCCTTGATGGCCCCCGCCGCGAAGGCCTTAGCCACGCGTCTTGCGTCCCTAGAGCTATGTGCACCCGCGGGGGATGTCTACAGCAGCGTCAATGGCCAGGCAACGTCAGTAGGGGAACTGAAGGACCTCCTCAAGGCCCAGTTGACCGGTCCGGTACGATGGGAAGAGACTGTGGCGGCCATGGTGGCCGATGGGGCCCAGACCTTCGTTGAAGTCGGTCCTGGAAAGGTCCTTGGGGGCTTGATTCGACGGATCGCTAAAGGGGCGACCATCTACCAAGGGGGGGACCTGAGGGACCTGGAAAAACTGGTTGCATCAAAGAAAGGGGATATAGTAAGATGGGACTAGTGGGCAAGGTTGCCCTGGTAACGGGGGGCACCCGAGGAATCGGCCGGGCCATCGCCGCACGCTTGGCTCGGGACGGCGCCAAGGTGGCCCTTTGCGGCCGCAGGGAAGAATTAGCCCAGGAAGCGGCCCGCGAGCTGTCCTCCTATGGTCAAGTGATTGGGCTTGGGGCTGACGTTGCCGATGCAGCGGCGGTGGAGGGCCTGATCGGGCGAGTCCTCGATGAGTGGGGCGGGCTACATATCCTAGTGAATAACGCCGGCATCACCAAAGACGGACTTCTCCTCCGGATGAAGGAGGCGGATTGGGACACAGTACTTGCCGTCAATTTGAAGGGTGTCTTCAACTGTTGCCGAGGGGCAATGCGAGCCATGCTCAAGGAACGCTGGGGGAGAGTAGTCAATCTTTCCTCGGTAGTGGGAATTATGGGCAATTCCGGGCAAACCAACTACGCCGCAGCCAAGGCTGGCATCATCGGTTTTAGCAAGAGCCTCGCCCGGGAGGTGGCCGGTCGGGGCATCACGGTCAATGTGGTTGCCCCGGGATTCATCGAGACCGACATGACTGCTCCCCTCGGCGAAGAAAGGCGGATGCAGTTGCGCGAAGAGATTCCGGTTGGCCGGTTCGGCCATCCCGATGACGTGGCAGCCGCGGTGGCTTTTCTAGTCAGCGATGAGGCAAGCTACATTACTGGTCAAGTAATTCAAGTGGACGGCGGATTACTAATGTGACAAATCTTAGGAGGTGGCCCCGTGGAACTATTTGATCGTGTCAAGCAAATTATCGTGGAGCAGCTCGGAGTGGATGAAGAACAGGTCACCCTGGATGCTTCCTTTGTGGACGATTTAGGTGCGGATTCCTTGGACATCGTGGAGCTGGTGATGACCCTCGAAGAGGAGTTCGACCTGGAAATACCCGATGAGGACGCCGAAAACATCACCACGGTCAACAGTGCCGTTGAGTATCTGCGGGAACGGTTGGAATAGGCGCCCAGCTTAGCACCGCCCTTTGATCATCGGTCGCCCACGGTGACCAGGTTTGCCGTGGGCGACATTCTTAGCAAAGTGGGGTGGCATGATGACTACAAAACGCCGTGTCGTCATCACCGGGATGGGTGTAATCTCGCCCATCGGCAATAGTCTGGAATCATTCTGGCATTCCTTAGTTACAGGCACATCGGGGATCGACAAAATCACCCGGTTCGACGCATCTGATTTGTCAACGCAAATCGCCGCGGAAGTGAAAGAGTTTGACCCAACGGAATACCTAGGGGCAAAAGAAGCCCGGCGGATGGACCGGTTCACCCAGTTTGCCGTCGTGGCGGCGAAGAAGGCCCTTGAAGATGCGCAGCTCAACATCGACGAGAGCAACGCGGACCGGATCGGGGTCATCGTTGGGTCGGGGATCGGTGGGATCGAAACCCTGGAGAAGGAGGCCATCACCCTCTACACCCGGGGTCCTGGCAGGGTCAGCCCCTTCCTGGTGCCGATGCTCATCCCCGACATGGCCGCGGGGCAGGTCTCCATCATCACCGGAGCCAAAGGACCCAATTCCGCGGTCGTGACCGCCTGCGCGACGGGCAGTCACTGCATCGGCGAAGCTTACCGGGTCATTGAGCGAGGTACGGCCGATGCGATGATCGCCGGGGGGAGCGAGGCGGCGGTGAACAAGCTGGCCATGGCAGGTTTTTGTTCAGCCAAAACCCTGTCGGTGCGCAACGATGATCCGAAGGGGGCTTGTCGACCCTTTGACCTTCATCGCGATGGATTCGTCCTCGGCGAGGGTGCAGGGATCCTCATCTTGGAAGAACTGGAAAGGGCCGTGCGGCGGGGAGCTCAGATTTATGGGGAAATCGTCGGTTACGGGGCGACGGCAGACGCCTACCACATCACCGCTCCCGCCCCTGAGGGTGAAGGCGCTGCCCGGGCCATGCTCAGCGCGCTCGCGGATGCCGGGCTTACCATAGGGGATGTTGATTACATCAACGCCCATGGAACAGGGACGGAATACAACGATAAGACGGAGACCCAAGCGATCAAGCGAGCTTTTCAGGAGCATGCTTACCAGGTTCCCATCAGTTCTACCAAGTCAATGACAGGTCATCTGTTGGGAGCGGCAGGGGGAGTCGAGGCCATTGCCTCCTTGCTGGCCATTAAGCACCAGCAGATACCACCAACAATTAATCTCACTACGCCAGACCCCTGCTGTGACTTGGACTACGTCCCCAATGAAGCACGGAAGGCGAGTGTAAGTGTGGTCATGTCCAATTCCTTCGGTTTTGGAGGACATAATGCCGTGCTCATCTTTAGGCGCTACACCAAGTAAGCAGAGGTGGCTTTGATATGGCAGGCAAAGATGCACAGTTGCACCGGTGGGCCCAGGAGAGCCTAGGTTATACATTCAAGGACCCGTCGCTGCTGCGATTGGCCCTCACCCACACCTCCTTTGCCAATGAGACCCAGGATACAACTTGCGGGGACAATGAAAGGCTAGAGCTCCTCGGTGATGCCGTCCTCAGCCTGATCATCACCGAAGAGCTCTACAAACGTCTGGAGGAAGCACCGGAAGGACACTTGGCCCGTCTGCGCTCGGCGATCGTGTGCGAGCCCTCCTTGGCCTGCGCGGCGCGCCGGTTAGGTTTGGGCAAAGTCCTCTTACTGGGAAAAGGAGAAGCGAAGAGCGGTGGACGGCACCGCTCCTCAACTCTTTGTGATGCCTTTGAAGCGGTGGTGGGGGCTCTCTACCTTGACGGAGGCCTTGATGTCGCCCGCAGGTTCGTCCTCTCTAGCGTCGCTGAGGAGATCGGGCGAGTCATCGCGGGCGATGCGCTAGTCGATCCGAAGACGCAGCTGCAGGAGCTGGTGCAGGCAAGACAGCAAGAAACCCCCATGTATCGGCTGGTGAAGACCGAGGGGCCGGACCACAACAAGACCTTCACGGTGGAAGTCTACTGGCAAGATCAGGTCTGGGGGACGGGCCGCGGTCGATCGAAAAAAGCCGCCGAGCAAGCGGCGGCGAAAGAAGCCTTGGATCGAATCGCCGTCACAAATGCCTGACCATCCGGACTACTTTGCCCACTAGGGCGCGGCTTTTCTTTGATAGGCGAGCGTGTTTTGAACCCCGCAGGGGATGGATGATCAGATATTCATCACCGATATCATATAACCTGCGAAGCTGGAGCTGATCATTCTCCCCTGAAACAAGGAACAAATCGCCACTGACAAAATCGGCCCGAGGGTCGACAATGATCAGATCGTTTATGCCCACGAGGGGATAGTAATCATCTGTGGAGATGGCTAAGGCAAAGCTAGCCGAGCTTAGTTCACCCTCGCCCACCACGAGGGGAACGACCACTTCACCGCCGGGAGCGCTGCCTTGCAATGGCAGTTCCTGCACAGTATAGCGGATGCCCGACTCCCCAACCTGGCTGTAAGGTCTCCTCTCCCAGCTGAGGACTTCGTCTTTGAACTCCCGCAGCCCCTTGTAGCCCCACTTGTTCAGCCAGTAATAGATGGATTTCTCTTGGGCGTAACCGAGCTCGCGGGCAAGTTCCTTCCCCGTGATGCTAGGGTTTTTTTGAATCAATAGGGCCATCTTCTCCAGATTGTCCACATGAATCCCCTTTCTCAACAGGGAATCACTACATACAGATTATGGGATCGGACCCAAATACCTTTACCCGAAACGTGGCAATTTCCCGGGGCAGCTGTACTGCCGGCATGTATGGCACAAGACGGTGAACTAAAGAAGGATTTTTCAGTTAATTAGCGAATAGGCTTTAGTAAGAAATTATGGGCGCCCTTGGGGAAACCATCAGAATACCCAAACGAGGTGATGAGACCAAGGAAAGGCTTCACTAACTAAATCCACCCGTAATCCCAGCCAGAGGAAAGAGAGTTCCAAACGATAAGCCTGTGTTTGAAACAAAAGGAGGACTACCATGGAGATACTCAAAGTAGCAGCAGATTCCAAGCCAAAGTCGGTTGCAGGGGCTCTGGCCGCCGTGGTTCGGGAGATGGGGTCGGCGGAACTGCAAGCTGTCGGTGCAGGGGCCGTCAATCAGGCCATTAAAGCCATTGCCATCAGCAGGGGATTCGTCGCCCCCAACGGCATCGACCTCATTTGCATACCTGCTTTCGCCGAAATCGAGATCGACGACCAGGAAAGAACGGCCATTCGCTTTTTGGTCGAACCCCGCTAAACAAACCACGGGGTGGTAAACAGCACCAGTCCCTCCCCTCCCTCCAGGGAGGGGAGACCCTTTTTCCACCTCTTCCGGACATATTTGCCTTAGACAAGCAATATATATTAAACGCAGGTTAAGGGAAGGGGTGGACTTTTGGACATGGACAATCAGTCCCGCGATTTGCAGCTGATTAGGCAAATCCGCAAAGGAGATGCCAGCGCCAAAGAAGAGCTGGTCCGCAAGTATCTGCCCATGATCAAGCACATTGTGCGGAATCACTATGCTTCTTTCCTCGACTATGATGACCTAATCCAAGAAGGCATGATCGGCCTTTTGAGCGCCATCGACGAATACCGGCCGGAGAAGTTCGCCATTAAGTTCAGCTCCTTCGCCTACATTTGCATCATCCGTAAGATCTACAACGTCATCAAACATACTAACGGTAATAAGCACCGGGCCTTAAACGATGCTATTTCCCTTTACACCTTCGTCAATGCGGATGAGACCAGGACCATGCTGGATCACATCGCCAGCGGGCGCAGCCCCGAAGAACTAGTGGAAGAGCAGATCCTTGCCCAAAAGCTAGAAGAGGTCCTAAGGAATCACTTGTCCATCCTGGAATACACCGTCCTCATTTTCCTCCTCAGCGGCTACACGGCCCAAGAAATCGAACGGGAGCTGGGCGTGAGCAGCAAGGTCATCGACAATGCCCGCACGCGGGTCAAGTTGAAACTCAGCCGCATCCTGCACAAGTACGGTTCCCTCCTCAGCCCGCAAGTTCCCCTCAACGTGCGCAAACGGGAAGACCTTTATCGAAAGCTCCCCCTGATTACTCTCCCCATCAGCCTCAGCTAAAGTCACTCCTGGGATTGGCGGAAAGACACTCCACCAATCCCATTCCGTGTTATAATCAATGATGAATGCCCTAAGGGGAGAGATTCTCATTGCATCTTAAACGACTGGAACTCGTTGGCTTCAAGTCTTTTGCCCAACGCACCCGGATCGAGTTTGGGGCGGGCCTCAATGCGGTGGTCGGTCCCAACGGATGCGGGAAGAGCAACATTGCCGACGCCATCCGCTGGGTCCTTGGGGAGCAGAGCGTCCGGAGCCTCAGGGGAAGCAGGATGGAAGATGTGATTTTCGCCGGCACCGACAAGAGGCCGCCCCTTGGGTATGCAGAAGTGGCCTTAACCTTGGACAACAGTTCAGAAGCCTTGCCCCTGCCGTACAAAGAAGTGACTGTCACCCGCAAACTGTTCCGGTCGGGGGAGAGCCAGTTTGCCATCAATCAGACTGGCTGCCGCCTCCGGGATATCCACGAGCTTTTCATTGATACTGGTTTGAGCAAGGCATCCTACGCCCTGATCGGACAAGGGCAGCTAGACAGCATCCTCAGCGCCAACCCCATGGACCGGCGCATGCTCCTCGATGAAGCCGCGGGGATCAATAAATATAAGATCAAGAAAGAACAGGCCAATCAGCGTTTGGCCCAGACTAACGAGGATCTGGGGAAGATCGAGGCCTTGCTGACGGAGCTCAAGGAGCAGTTGGTCCCTCTCCAGGCCCGGGCCGAGCGGGCCCGCCGCTACTTGGAACTGCGCTCCCGGCTTCGCCGCGCGGAGGAGACTTTAGCCCTGTGGCGATGGCATAAGCTCAGGGAAAAAGAAGGAGAGCTCACATCCCTCCTCGAGGTGCACCAGGGGCGCCTCGATGAAATCATCGCCGCTAGCGAAGAGATTGCGAGGGACAGGAAAGCCCTCCAGGAGGAGGCAGCGAAACTGGATGGGGCCCTTGCGGAAGGGGCAAGGAGCCTGGAGGAGCAACAAGCTGCCGCCAGTAATCTGCGGGCCCAAATCCAGCTGCTGAGGGGCGAGCTGGAACTGTTGCAAAGGGAGTTTGCGGCAAGCAAGGCCGGCCAGGAAGAATTAGAGGGGAAGGAGCGGGATTTGGCCGCGGCCATCGGCCGGCAGCAAAGTCGAGTGGAGGAGGCCAGAATGGGCGCGGCTGACGCCCGCAGCCGCTTCCAAGACCTCGCCCAGCGAGACAGCGCCACCCGGGATGAATTGACCGCCGCCCGCGGCAAACTGGAAGAGATGCGGGGTCAGCTCCTCGATGTCCTGCAAGAAGAAGTCAACCAGAGAAACGAAGAGCAAAACTTGCATAAGGAAATCGCCAGGCTCCAAGAAGCGGCGGCAGACTTGGCCCGCGAGCTGGATAGCCTGGAGGAATATGCGAAGACCCTTGCCGACCAGAGGCGAAGACTTGAGCAGTCAAGCGGGGAGGCCCGGGCCACTTTGGCGGACCTAGAGCACAAAGGGGAGGAAGTCCGCGGGACGCTTCTGTCTTTGCAATCGCGGGCTCGAGAGGGGCAAGGGGAGATAGGGGCCTTAGAGCGGTCAATGCAAGAACGAAAGGCACGCCTTCGGGCCCTTCAGGAAATGGAGCGAACCTACCAAGGCTATTTCCTCGGCTCGCGGACGGTGCTGCAACACCAAGACCGCTGGCCGGGAGTCTACGGCCCAGTGGCCCGGCTGATCCAGGTCCCGGCCGACTATGAGAAGGCGATTGCTGTCGCATTGGGAAGCAGCCTGCAAAACATCATTACCTCTACCGAAGAGGTAGCCCTGACCGTTGTTCGCTTCTTGAAGGCAAGGAAGGGCGGACGGGCGACTTTTCTTCCCCTCGACACTATTCGACCACAACGACTTGCGCCGAATGATGCAAGGCACCTGTCTGCTCCCGGAGTGATCGGCGTGGCCTCTGAACTTGTGGCCTTCGATCCATTGTTTCGCCCCGCCGTCGAATACCTCCTCGGCCGCTGCATCTTGACTGTCGACCTGGAGTCGGCGACGGAGCTTGCTCACAAGATGCGTTCTTTTCATCGGATTATCACCCTCGAGGGGGATTTCATCAGCCCTGGAGGCGCAATTACAGGGGGCAGCAGCCGCGGAGGCGATGCCTCGCTGCTGCAGCGAAGGCGGCAACTAGAGGAGCTGCGAACCCTCCTGGCCGGGGAGGAAGGGCAGTTGGAGGAAAAGCAAAAGGAACAGGCCCGGCTGCAAGAGCAGCAAGCAGCGTGTGAACGGGAGCTTCGGCATCTTGACGAAAGACGCCACCAACTGGAACTCGAGCTGGCGCGACAACTCAAGGAGCTAGACGGCTTGGAGCTGCAGCAAAACCGGCTGGTCGATCAGATCCAGGCTTTAGCTGCTCAGCAAGCCCAATTGGACAAGGCGGCTGGGCGAAATAGGGAGGAGCTCGCCTCCTTGCAGGCCAAGCATGAGCAGTGCAAGGCCCGCCGGAGCCGTCTCGAAGAAGAAATCGAAGCGCTTCAAGGGACTATCCTGGAGCTGGAGCAAGCCTCCCGAACAGATGAACAAGACCTCAGGGCTGCAGAAGTGGCAGTGGCCAGTCGGCAGGCGGCCTTAGAGCGGGAAGAGGAGAGACTGCGGGAACTGCAGGACGCACTCTTTGAACTGGGGGAGCGGAAAAAAGCCCAGCAGACTCGCCAAATGGAGCTTCAGGACCGGGAGACGCAGGGACGGCAAGCTTTGCTCCAAGCTCAGGAAAAGCTTGAGGCGTTGGAGGGGACAATCAAGGCTCAAAGGGAACAGATGAGGAGCAGTAAGGGGAGGCTGGAGGAGACAAGCCGCCTTATCGACGAGCTAGGCCTTCGCTTGGAGGGACTCCGCAAAGAAGGGGGCATCCTCGAGAGCAAGGTGAACAGGTTGACCTTGGAGCTGGAGAGAACACTCTGGCGAAAAGATGAGGAAAGGAAGCTCCTTGCAAGTTTGGGCGTTGAGGATCCCCTCGCCTGTCCGGTGGAGGAGCCCCACCCAGGGCTGCAAGAGGAAGTTGCCGCCCTGCAAAGACAGCTGGATGAGCTAGGGCCAGTCGATCCCCAGACAATCCCCGAAGCCGAGGCGTTGGCAGAGCGCTGCGAGTTTCTCAGTCGCCAGTTCCATGATCTGATCCTCGCCCGGGAGGACTTGGAGAAGCTGGTGGCCACCATCGATAGGGACTCGCGGGCCCGCTTCTTGGAAACCTTCGCGGAGGTGCGCCGGGAGTTTCGAGGGCTTTTCGAACAGCTTTTCGATGGCGGCAAAGCAGATCTGGAGCTTCTGGAACCGGATCAGCCCCTCGCATCGGGGATCGAAATCATTGCCCACCTGCCGGGGAAAAAAACGCAAAGCTTAGCCTTGCTGTCGGGGGGAGAGAGAGCTTTGACAGCCATTGGGCTCTTGTTTGCTTTGCTCAAGGTGCGGCCAAGCCCCTTTTGCTTGCTCGATGAGATCGATGCCGCCCTCGATGAAGCGAACCTCGATCGCTACATTGGCGTGCTGGTAGACTATGCCCGCAGCCATCAAGTGATCGTGATCTCCCATCGCCCTAAGGTGATGGAAGCAGCCGAGAGCCTTCTGGGAATAACTATGGCGGAAAAGGGAGTTTCTCAGGTAATATCGCTGCGCTTGGCAGCGCAGCAGGAGGGGTGAATACATATTGGCTTGGCGTAATCTCTTTCGCCGCGGGGAGGGGAAAGCCCCCGATGAGCCGGGTATCCTCGACCGGCTGAAGGCTGGTCTGCAAAAAACGAGGACGATGTTGACCGACGGCTTAGACAATGTGCTCCGAGGTCATCGGCAGATTGAGGAGTCTCTCTTTGAAGAGCTGGAGGAACTCCTCATCCAGGCCGATGTGGGGATGAAGACTACCTTGGAGCTGGTTGATTGGCTGCGGGAGGAGTGTCGGCAGCAAAAGATGACCGACCCGCAAGGAGTCAAACCACTACTGGCCCAGCGAATGAAAGAAATCCTGGGCAGCTGCTCAGCCCCCCTGGCCGAAGGTCCGGACCAGCCTACAGTCTACTTAGTCGTTGGCGTCAACGGGACGGGCAAGACGACGACCGTGGGCAAACTGGCCGCCCGTTGTCAAAGGCGGGGACAAAAAGTCCTGTTGGGGGCTGCCGACACTTTTCGCGCCGCGGCAATTGAGCAATTGGAGACTTGGGCCGCGCGCAGCGGCGCCGAGATCGTCAAGCACCAGGCGGGGGCCGACCCGGCGGCAGTGGCCCACGATGCTGCCCAGGCCGCCAAGGCCAGAGGCGTCCATACCCTCATCATCGATACCGCCGGCCGGCTCCACACCAAATCGAACCTTATGGCGGAACTGGAGAAGATCGAGAAGGTCCTTGCCCGCTCTTTAGGCCGCCGTCCCGATGAGGTGCTACTGGTGGTAGATGCCACCACCGGCCAGAATGCCATCTCCCAAGCCAAGATGTTTAAGGGGGCAGTCGAACCGACGGGGGTGGTTCTGACCAAGCTCGATGGTACGGCCAAGGGCGGCATCGTCTTGGCCATCGCCGCGGAAGTTGGGTTGCCAGTCAAACTCATCGGTGTCGGCGAGGGCATCGATGACCTACGGGATTTTCACCCGGAGCTTTTTGTTGAGGCCATCTTGGCGGAAGGTAGTTGACAAACCAGCCAGCTTTCACTATACTGGCACTGTAAAGGCGAAGACCTTGACAGGGGGGAAGTCAATGGATGCTCCCGCCAAGACGGTGCACATGAATTTGCTGTTCGATCACTACGGGCAGCTCCTAACGGACCGGCAGCGGGAGATCTTCCTGCTGTACTACCACGATGACCTTTCCTTAGGGGAAATCGCCGAGAACATCCAAATCAGTCGGCAAGGGGTTCATGATACTCTTCAGCGGGTCGAACAGGCCTTGCTCGATTTGGAAGGAAGCTTGGGCCTTCTGGCCAAGGAGCAGCGAAGGCAAAACACGCTGCGATCTCTACAGGGCCTGCTTCAGGATATGCTGGGGCATGTGGAGGGCCGGGTGCCGGATGCGTTCTTGCTTCAGAGACTGCGGGAAGCGCTGGCTGCAGTTGAGGAGCTGATGACAGAATAGCCCTAGAGGAGGGCCGTCATGATTTTTGGAAATTTGAGTGAAAAACTCCAGGATGTCTTCGCTCGCCTGCGCGGCAGGGGAAAGCTGACGGAGAAAGATGTGGACGCGGCTTTGCGGGAAGTGCGCCTGGCCCTATTGGAAGCCGACGTTAACTTTCGCGTGGTCAAGGATTTTATCGGCCGCGTCAAGTCCCGGGCGATGGGCCAGGAGGTCCTCGGCAGCCTCACGCCAGGCCACCAGGTGATCAAGATCGTCAATGATGAATTGACCCAGCTCCTTGGCGGCAAAGCAATCCCGCTGACCATGGCCTCCACGCCTCCCACCAAGATCATGCTCGTTGGCTTGCAAGGCTCAGGCAAGACGACCACCGCGGCGAAACTCGCGGCAATGCTGGGGAAGCGAGGCAGGCGTCCGCTGTTGGTCGCCGCCGATGTCTACCGCCCGGCGGCCATCAAACAGCTGCAGGTTTTAGGCGAGACTGTGGGCATCCCAGTTTTCAACATGGGTCAAGGGCAAAGTCCGGTCAACATCTGTAAAGCAGCCGTTGAGCACGGCCGCTCCCACAACAACGATGTGATCATCTTTGATACGGCCGGCCGACTGCATGTGGATGATGAGCTCATGGAGGAACTGGGAGAGATTAAGGAAGCTGTGGAGCCCCATGAGATCTTGTTAGTAGTCGATGCCATGACTGGTCAAGATGCCGTCAACGTAGCCGCCTCTTTCGACGAACGGCTAGATCTTGGCGGCGTCGTCCTGACAAAACTGGACGGCGATGCCCGGGGCGGAGCGGCCTTGTCCATCGCCGCGGTGACGGGCAAGCCGATCAAGTTCGCGGCCATGGGGGAGAAACTGACTGATTTGGAGGTCTTTCACCCTGACCGCATGGCCTCCCGGATCCTCGGCATGGGCGATGTCCTCAGCCTCATCGAGAAGGCTGAAGAAGTGATGGATCAAGAAAAGGTCAAAGCCCTCGGACAGAAGCTGGCGGCCGCCCAGTTTACCTTTGAGGATTTCCTTGAGCAGCTGAACCAGGTGAGGCAGATGGGACCGTTGGACCAAATCATCGGTATGATCCCGGGACTTGCCGGGGCGAAGCAGCTGCAAGGCCTGCAAGTGGATGAAAGCCAACTGCGCAAAGTAGAGGCCATCATCAATTCCATGACTCCCCAGGAAAGGCGCAATCCATCTTTGCTCAACGGCAGCCGCCGCAAACGCATCGCCCGGGGAAGCGGCACGACGGTGCAGGATGTCAATCGGTTGGTGAAACAGTTCAATCAAACCAGGGAGCTAATGAAAAAGCTCGGAACTTTCGATAAAGGCAAGAGGAGAATGTCCAAAGGTTTCTTGTCTTTCTTCCAGTGATGACCATTCCCGCCTTCAGGCGGGTTGAGATATGTAAAGGAGGTGGAGCAATGGCAGTTAGGATCCGTCTTCGGAGAATGGGAGCAAAAAAGAGGCCCTTTTACCGCTTGGTGGTGGCCGACTCTCGCAGCCCGCGGGATGGCCGATTCATCGAAAGCCTAGGCTACTATAATCCCATCGGCGATCCAGTCGAGATTCAAATCGATGAGGAAAAGGCCTTGGATTGGCTGCGCAAGGGGGCCCAGCCCTCCGACACCGCACGCAGGCTCCTTGAGCAGGCGGGCGTGATGGACAGGTTCCAGGGGGAAAAAAGCGGGCAGAAATTGGGTTGAGCCTCCGTGGAGGTGTAGTAAGTGAAAGAACTAGTTGAGTTCATCGCCAAGAGCCTGGTGGACGACCCGGAAGCGGTGAGCGTTGTTGAATGCCCCCGGGACCGGGGGACCGTCCTGGAGCTGCGGGTGGCCCCGGAAGATATGGGCAAAGTCATCGGCCGCCAGGGACGGATCGCCAAAGCTATCCGCGCCGTGGTCAAAGCCGGCGGGACAAGGCAAGGCAAGAACTACTTTGTGGAGATTGTCGATTAAGTGCCATGGCCGCTCTGATCAGCATCGGACAAATTCTAGCTCCCCAAGGGAACAAAGGCGAGGTGCGGGTCTGGCCCTTAACCGATCGTCCTGAACGATTCCAGGAGCTTAGGCAGGTTGTGCTGGCCGACAGGGAAGGGGATAGCGGCCAGCGGATGAACGTTGAAGGGGTCAGACTCCATGGTCAGTTTGTCGTCGTCAAGTTTGCCGGGGTAGACACCATCGATGGGGCCGAAGCACTACGGGACTTGTACATCAAAATAGCCCGGGAGGAACTTGCGCCTCTGCCCCCAGGTCGGTATTATATCTTTGAAGTCTTAGGACTTGATGCTTACGATACCGAAGGCAACTATCTCGGGCAAGTAGTGGATTACTTGTTGACGGGAGTTAATGACTGCTTCATCATCAAGCATGGGGAGACTGCCCGGGAGTTTCTGGTGCCTGCTGCCCGGGAGTTTGTCCGGGAGCTAGATTTGGAAGGGCGCAAAATGGTCATCAAGGTCATCCCCGGACTTGTGTAGGAGGGGGCGAGAAGGTGCGCGTTGACATACTGACCCTGTTCCCGGGAATGTTCCGCGGACCTTTTGAACATAGCATCATCAAACGAGCCCGGGACAATGGACATGTGAAGCTGCGCATCTGGGACATTCGCCACTTCACCTTCGATCGGCACCGGGTCGTCGATGACGTCCCCTATGGCGGGGGACCGGGGATGGTTATGAAGCCGGAACCGGTGTTTGCCGCGGTGGAAGCCATCACCAAGGGAGCTACGTCCCGGCCCCGGATGTTGCTCATGTGCCCCCAAGGTCAACCCTTTTCCCAAGCTTTGGCCAAGGAGCTGGCGGAGGAGGAGTGGCTCCTTTTCCTGTGCGGCCACTACGAAGGGATCGACGAACGGGTGTGCATTGGTCTTCCCTTTGAGCGAATCTCCATCGGAGATTACGTCCTGACGGGAGGAGAACTGCCGGCGATGGTGATCGTCGACGCCGTTGCCAGGCTGATTCCGGGAGTCTTGGGGGAGCCTGGGGCGGCCGCGCAAGATTCCTTTGCCGATGGACTGCTGGAGTATCCCCAGTACACCCGTCCCCAGGAGTTTCGCGGCATGGAAGTGCCGGAGGTGCTCCTCAGCGGCCATCATGAAAAGATACGGCGCTGGCGGCGCTGGCAGTCCCTGCTGCGCACCAGGGAGCATCGGCCGGATCTGCTCAGTCAGATCCAGCTAACTAGAGAAGACGAAGAATTGTTGGCGAAGGTAGTCGAAGATGAGGAATGGGGGTGAAAGCATGGACATCATTACCACCCTGGAACAAGAACAGCTAAAACCAGACAGGGGCGATTTCGCCGTTGGCGATACAGTCCGGGTGCACGTCACTGTCGTCGAAGGCGAACGCCGCCGCATTCAGGTGTTCGAAGGAGTCGTCATCGGGAAGGCAGGATCGGGCATTCGCGAGACCTTCACTGTTCGTAAGATTTCCCAAGGTGTGGGAGTTGAGCGGACCTTCCCGGTTCACTCACCCAACATCACCGAGATCCAGGTAGTCCGGCGGGCCAAGGTCCGACGAGCGAAGCTCTACTACCTGCGGCAGCGCAGGGGCAAGGCCGCCCGGCTGAAAGAAAGACGCTAGCAACTCTCAGGGTGACCGGCTCGCCGGTCACCCACTTGTCGCCATACAGGGAGGGAACTTGCCATTGGATAAATCGATCCTGCGGGAATATGTTGAGTCCATCGTCACTGCCGTGGTCCTCGCCCTGATCATTATCACCTTCATCGCCCAGTCTTTCTTAGTTCAAGGCAACTCAATGGAACCTGGCCTGCACAACGGACAGCGGCTCTTGGTGGAGAAGCTTTCTTACCGAGTTAGACCTCCCCAACGGGGTGAGATAGTCGTTTTCCGCTATCCCCTCGATCCACGCCGCAAATTCATCAAACGGATCATCGGCATTCCCGGGGATGAGATCTTCATTAAGGACCGGCGGGTCTACGTGAATGGCCTGCCTTTAGAGGAAGACTACATCAACGGTCCAACTTACGGCGCCTACGGCCCCGCCGTCGTACCTCCCGACAGTTATTTTGTTTTGGGAGATAACAGGAACAACAGCGACGACAGTCGTTTCCCCGATGTTGGCTTCGTTCCCCGCAAGAACATCGTTGGCAGGGCCTTGTTTATCTACTGGCCCGTCTGGCAAGCCCGTCTGATCCGTCAGCCGGCAATATTCGCCGAATTGAACTGAGGACCAGGCAGGGAATGGCCCCTTGCCAAGCGAAACCAATAACGAGTTCCTTGTGTGGGAGATAGTCTAATTGCAGCTGCGTCACATGACAGTCGATCAGATCAAAGCCTGGATCGGCGAGGAACCCGATCTAACTGAAGAAATCATAGCAGAACTGGAGATGGACGCGCGGGTCTCCGTCAGGCGGCTGGCCGCGTCCTTGCGTCATCGTCGCGCTTGCCTGCAGCAAGAACAAGCCAGGATCCAAGAGCTGGCGCGGCACGAGGACGAGCTGCAACGACAAGGGATCTTTCCCGTTGCGGGGATCGATGAGGCGGGCAGGGGGGCTTTGGCAGGGCCCTTAGTGGTAGCTGCCGTCATGTTTCCTCCCGGGGTGCGTCCCGCGGGGCTAGATGACTCAAAGCGGCTGACGGGCAAACAGCGGCAGCTTCTCTATGGAGAGATTCGGCAAAGGGCGGCCGATGTGGCGGTGGTGATCGTCGACAGGACGGTCATCGACCGGCTGAATATCTTGCGGGCAACTTGGCAGGCCATGGCGGAGGCTGCCATGAAGCTGCGGCCCCGTCCTCAGCACTGCCTGGTGGATGGCACGCAGGTGCCTAGCCTTGGCGTGGACCAGACGGCCATCGTCGGCGGGGACGGGAAATGCCTGTCCATCGCGGCGGCATCCATTGTTGCTAAAGTTGTCCGGGACAATATCATGCTTGAGTTGGGCAGGCGCTATCCCCAATACGGTTTTGCGCGCCATAAAGGATACTGCACCCGGGAGCACCTAAGGGCCCTCAAGGCTTATGGACCATGTCCCGAACACCGTCGTTCCTTTCAGCCGGTCATCGACTCTATATCCACCCAGCTTACCTTGCCCTGGGATGGATGCTCGCCATAACAGGAACAGGAGAGAAACCTCGTGCAACGCATTCGTCTTGAAGAACTAAAACCAGGCATGGTCGTTGCCAAGCCGATCTACGACCAAGACGGTCGTGTTTTGCTAAATCGGGGAGTAGTCCTGAGGGAGTCCCTCATCGACAGACTCAAGGAGATCGGCTGCCCCGCAGTCTATATCGAGGTGCCCCTGGCGGAAGGAATCGTCCTGCCCGATTTGGTGAAGGAGGAGACCCGGGCAAGAAGCATCTGTCAGGTCCGGAAGGCTTTTGACGATGTCCAGGCAGGCAGACCCTTCGATATAGAAGCCATCAGGGACACCGTGATCAACATCATCGATGAAGTGCTGGCCAATGCCAGGATTCTGGTCAACTTGACGGATATCCGCACCTATGACAGCTACACCTTCGGCCACTGCGTCAACGTTTGCGTCCTCTCTATCCTAACGGGCCACAAACTGCAGCTGAACGAGCTGGAAATGCGGGACCTAGCCGTTGGGGCCATCCTCCACGACATTGGGAAGGTGAGAATCCCCAAAGAAATCCTGCAAAAGCCTGGTCCCTTGACGGAAGCGGAGTTCGACTTGGTCAAGAAGCATACGGTCCATGGTTTTGAAATCTTGCGCCAGGACTATGATCTCAGTATTCTCATCGCCCACATCGCCTACCAACACCATGAACGGCTCCAAGGACAAGGCTATCCCCGCGGACTGAAAGACGCCCAAATCCACCGATACGCCCAGATCGTCGCGGTCGCCGACAGTTTCGACGCGATGACCTCGGAGCGCGTTTACCGAGGAGCCATACCACCGGTGAAGGCAGTGGCTACCCTGCGAGAGATGAGCGGCGAGTTTTTTGCCCCTGACGTAGTTGAAGGGCTAGTAAGTACTATCGCCATTTATCCCATCGGCAGCTGGGTGCGGCTCACCAGCGGCCACATTGGCGTAGTAGTCGATGTCAACAACAAGCACCCCAATCTGCCCGTCGTGCGCCTAGTGCTCAATCCCAGGGGAGAGAGGATAGGGACCCTGACCGAGGTGGACCTAATCACGGTCAATGACTTGTTCATCGATTCCGTTTTTCTGCCCGAGGAAATGGAAGCCTTGGGTCTACTCAATGGTCAAGGATAGCGAGGTAAAGAAGGGTGGGCACAACGGGAATCAACGCTGTGGCAGCCGCCACCACCCCCGAATCATTACAGACCAACGCTGCCGCGCCGGCGATGATGGCGGCCCTAACCCCCAGGGCCAGATAAGGATGACGACCATCGATCCTTTGCACCCGGGCCGGCGGGTTGATGGATAGAAAAACCAGAACCCCCACGGAAGTGACCAGCGCCCTAGTCCAGTAGGTATAGCGCATCAGCCGCAGATTAAACATGATTTTCCGGCGAGCAATCTGAAGCAAGGCTCCCGGCCCCTGGCTAGAGATTAACCACGCCGTCCGTCCCAAATGGGAGGGACTCCCTTTTTCGCGAGAATCGATCCAGAAGGCAACCAAGAGGATCAGAATTAAGGAAACAAGGATGAGGAGTCCTCCTCGCCAGGTCAAAGGTTTCCCCCGCAGCTGCCACCAAAGCCAGCCAAGGCTGACTACTGCCGCCATAGTCCCGCCCACATTGGCCCCAAGGCGCGGGCTAGCTAGCAGGAAGATGGCGCCCGCACCCACGGCAAAGCCAATCATGTTCCTAGCTTTGCCCAAGGAGGGGAAAAGATCGAACAGGCCGGTTATCCCCACCAGCACCGAACTGATGAAAACCCCCATGTATTCATTGCCTATCCCATAGAACCTAGCGCCAACAATCGGATCATACCCCAACAGGGAATTGCCGAGCCTCGTGCTCCCCGTTAGTAGATCCCATGCTATGGCGCCGGCGGTGAGGAGGCTCAAGAATACAAAGCCCTTCCCCCGGGACATCCTTGCCGCTAAAGCCCCAAGGCCAAGGGATCCGAGGACTAACACCGCGGCCGTGATTGTTAGTTCTTCTTGAACGGCCAGCAAAAGCAGGACTAACGGTACAGCCATCAGGGACAACAATAGTGTTTTGAAAACCAACACCGATGATGACGGAATCCTCTTCATCCAAAGGAGCAAGACCACGACCAAGTAGATGGGAATTTGGATGATCACATAGTTTTTCAGAATGGTTAATCGTTGATCATAGGTGGCCCTTATCCGGGTCCACATCTGACGCAGGACCTCCAAGGGTTCCCGGTGCGGGGTGCTGATCATCGGGCCGCCGGGTATGAATGAAGGGACGGGGAGGCCAAACCAGTCTAGGACCGTTGGAGCAAAATCCATGTTCGTCACTAACCCTTCCCGACGGGTGGTTGGTGAGGAAAGTAGTCCCCGATGTTTAGGGGAATGGACGACGATGGGGGTTAACAGATGGTTTCGCCCCGCACTCTCTGCTGGGGGACTGGGAGCAAGGATCGTCACTAAGGCATCACGGTCTAGGGCCATCTCCCACAGTTCACTGAGGAAAGCGTCGATGTGGATCAGCGCGAGGCGGCGAAAGGCCGCGAGTCTTTCAGGGAGAAAAAGGTCCCGGTATGATTCCAGGCGCGCCAGGTCGCCCAAGTACACAACGATGAAGTCCGCCTCCGCCAAACCCTCCCGCAGCTTGCCGGCCAAGGCTTCGTAATCGGTTCGCCACCCGTAGGGCCAAGCAGGATCATCCCTGATCAACAGGGCCCGGCCAACATCACCCCCGAGGACTAAGCCGCTTCCATCCATGGCCACGAGGACCCCGGGCCGCAGGTAAGATCCCGGCGTATCACCGTTCCCGATGGTCCATGTGCGAATGCCCCTCTCCCGCAAAGCCGCGCCAAGGAGCCCGACCTCCACCTCGTATCCTAGTCCTTGATTGGCGGTGATGGTCTGGCTGAGGGCCAAATGAATGATGGACCCTGGTGGCGGGACAAGGCCCATTACCTGACGGGCAAGCTCGCCCACCACTGCTCCCTCGGTGCGCTCCCCCTCGTTGAAAGACCAGCCTCCCAGGGTCCCCGTCCGGGCCCTTGCGCCAGTTCCTAAGCTCAAAGCGCCGTTTGTTGGGTTGCTGCGGCCGGCCGTTCGGCAGTTCATCAGTCCCACCGCGCCTTCTTCCAACCACTTGCCCAGTCCAGGCAGCTCGAGGGATGCCATCTCATCCAAATCCAGGGCGTCAATCAACACCGCGATCGCCTGGGCCGCAGCGGGAATGCTAAGGGCAAGTACTAGCATGAGGGCGAGGATGGTTCTAGGAGCGTTCAAGGGGGACTACCTCCCCAACAATCGGCAACCCTTCATATAACCTTCGCCAGCTGATGACCGTCTCATCGATGGAGAAGCGGCGGAGGATAGTCCCGCGGGCCCTCCTAGCCATCAGGAGGTAGTCTGGGCTGCTCCTGACAGCCCTTTGCAGGGTGGCGGCCAGCGCCCCCGCATTTCCCGGGGGAACGAGCCAACCAGTCTTGCCGTGCTCGATGACTTCCGGGATTCCCCCCACGCGGGTGGCAATGACCGGCTTGCCAAGGGCCATGGCCTCCAAGACAGACAAAGGCATCCCTTCGCTCAAGGAGGGTAGGACGAAGATGTCGGCAGCTTGGAGGAGGCTCAGGGCATCGGCCCGGAAGCCGGTGAAGATGACCCGCGATGACAGGCCGAGCTTGTCGGCCAACTCCTGGAGGATCCCCTTAAAAGGCCCATCGCCGCACACTACTAATTTCAACGATGGCAAACTGCGGCCTAGCAGGGACATCGCTTGAAGAAGATACTGAACGCCCTTTGCGGGAATTAACCTGGCCAAGGTGATCAGGAAAAGGTCGGAAGGTCCAACGCCAACTTCGGAGCGAATGGCCAGTCTTGACCCTTGGGGAGGCAGCCTAGTGCTCCAGTCCAGGCCCGGGGGAATGACCTTGATTGGCTCGGCGGAAAGGCCCATCGCGCGGGCGTAGTGATGACGAATGGCTTCACAAACGGCCACTCGGGCAACGGGCCACGGCTCCATTACCCGCTCGAGTCCCCGATAGACGGTCCGCTGCCACCCCTGGGGCAGAAAGTTGTGGAAAGTGACGATGACTCGCACCCCCGCCATCGCCCCCGCGAGCCGCGCCAACAGGCCTGCCCGATAACCATGGGCGTGGCACAGCTCGATCCCCGCCCGTCGCATGAAACTGCTGAGCCGCCAAACCAGCCGGAGCTCCCCCCACTGGACCGATGAACCAATCTCCAAAGGGAAGAACTCAACTCCCTGGAGGCGGGATCGATCCCATCCTTCGACGGGGCCGGCCAAGTAGAGCTGATAGTCCCATTTGGCCAAAGCTTCCAGGAGGGTCATGATATATTCCCGCATCCCTCCCGCCGCCGGCCGGGTCAAATGCAATATCTTCAAGCTAGCCCACCTCCCTAACATGGGACCGTTTTAGTATGTCCAAGTCCGCCCCGGTTCTAAAGGAAAAACCTGCCTCCGGGGAGAAGCTACTAGCAGCCCCTTTTGGCCAGGTGGGAAAATATGCTATACTGGGTGAGACCGGTAACTCCTTAAGGAGCAGCACATATTGTTCGATTATAGTAAAGAAGCCCTATTATCTCCAGGGAGGGGAGGGTACGATCATTGGCACAGGCGACCGGAAAAAAGCAGACTAGTGAAAAACAATTGGTCGTGTTTACGCTGGCGACTGAGGAGTTCGGCATCGAGATTAACCAAGTGAAAGAGATCATCAAGCCGAGGGAGATTACCCGTCTACCCCATACACCAGAGTTCATCCGGGGAGTCATCAACTTGCGCGGGGAGATTATCCCGGTATTGGATCTGCGCAAGCGTTTCAACGTAGATGCCAGCGAAATTGATCGCGACAGCAGAATCATCGTCGTTGAAATCGCCGGTACCGTCGCGGGGCTGCTGGTCGATTCGGTCACGGAGGTATTGCGGATCGACGGCTCCCAAATCGAAGAGGCTCCTCGCAGCATCGCCGGTTTGAAGGCGGAGTTCTTGCAGGGTGTCGGCAAGATCGATGAGCGGTTGCTGATTCTGCTGGAAGTGAACAAGATTCTCAGCTCCCAGGAAGAGATCCAGCTGCAAACCCAGGTGGAGCTCGCCGCCAGTGAAGAAGACTGAGCGCATATAGGTGAAGGTCATGAGCGATATTCTCTCCCAAGATGAGATCGATCAGTTGCTTCTCCTTGCCAGGGCGCAGCCGAGCGAGGTGGAGGAGCCTGTCTATGGCTTGGATGCAGCTCCCTCTGTTTATGATTTTAGGCAGCCGAGCAAGCTCTCCAGGGATCACTTAAGGTCCATCCAGCGGATTCATGAGCAATTCGCCCGGGCCTTTTCGGGGCTTACTTCGGCCCGGCTTCGCACCCGGGTCGATCTTTCCATCGTATCCATTGAAAGATTGAGCTTTGGTGAATTCGTCAATGCCCTGGCCAGCCCATCGGTGATCAGCGTCTATTCCATTCAACCGCGAGATGGATTTCTCATCTTGCAGATGAACACGGAAATGGCCTTTATTCTCTACGATCGGTTGTGTGGCGGCCCAGGTCGGGCCCCAGACCGGCCCCGGGAAATGACTGACATTGAGCTGGCTGTGCTCAACCGTCAGATTTTGACGGATTTGATTCGCACCCTGGAAGCTAGTTGGCAGGAAGTATCGGATCTGTCCTTCCAGCTTCAGTTCACCGAGAGCAACCCCCAGTTCCTCCAGATGATGGCCGAACGGGACGCGGTGATCCTGGTCACCTTGGTCATGGAGATAGACCACTCCCAAGAGATGATCAATCTTTGCATGTCGCAAAGTGCGTTGGAGCCAGTCCTGAAGGAGATCACTGGTCGGCGGCTGTTCGAATCAAGGCGCTCGCCGCAGCAGGAGGAGCTGGTGCAGCTGCGGGAGCATCTACTCAAAGCCGAGCTGCCTGTCGAGGTGGAACTAGGCAGAGCGACCTTGACCATGGAGGACTTGCTGGAGCTGCGGATTGGCGATGTCATTACCTTGGACCGGAAACGAACCGAAAAGCTCGATGTGCGGGTGGGCCACTCGGTCAAGTTCTTGGCATCACCCGGCAAACTAGGGCAGAAGCTCGGAGCTGTAATTACCGACATGTGTCAACAAGAGGGGAGATAGTGGGATGGTGGATGATTTGCTCAGCCAAGAAGAAATCGATCAACTGCTGGGCGGCGTCTCCGAAGGAGAAGAGCCGGTGGAGCTCAGTGATCTGGAACGGGACACCCTGGCGGAAATCGGCAACATTTCCATGGGTTCGGCTGCGACGGCCCTGTCCACTTTAGTTGGCAAGAGGGTTAGGATCACCGTTCCCAGCGTTGAAGTGACGACTACTGCCCAGGTACAGGCAGCCTTCCCGACTCCCTGCGTAATCGTGACCGTAGAGTACACCTCCGGGCTCCAGGGTACGAACATATTCATCCTCAACGAATCCGATGCCCTAGTGATTGCAGGGCTCATGATGGGGGAGGATCCGCCTGATCTTTCGGCCGGGCTCGATGAGCTTCGTCTCAGCGCTGTGGCTGAAGCGATGAACCAAATGATGGGTTCCGCGGCCACAGCCATGTCGGAGCTGTTTCGGGAGACCATCGATCTGACCCCGCCAACAACTAAACATCAGTTGCTTGCGGAAACCCAAAAGGAAGTGCCTCTAGATGAGTCGGTGGTGACTGTCTCTTTCCGGATCGAGGTCGAGGGGCTTGTAGACAGTGAAATGCTCCAGGTCATCGAGACCCGATTTGCCCAAGAGATTGCTCGCCGCCTGCTCACGCCGGCCCAGTCGATGGCTGAAAGCTTAGAGGCACCAAAGCCAGAACCGCAACCACCGCCGCCTCCTCCCGTTGCCGCAGCAGCTCCCCAATGGGAGCCAATGCCGGTGGCCCAAGGAAAGGAGACGCATGACAACATCAATATCGATCTGATCAAGCACATTCCCGTCCAAATAAGGGCTGTGTTGGGGCGAACCCGCATATCCATCGCCAACATCTTGAAGCTCGGGCCGGGACATGTGCTCGAGCTAGACACCCTCGATGGCGAACCCATTGAGATCCTGGTGAACAATACGCCGATTGCCCGGGGTGAAGTAGTTGTCGTGGGCGAGCAATTCGGGGTGCGCATCACGGAAATAGCAAGCGCTACCGATCGCATCAAAACCCTTGAATGAGAAAGGAGGGGGGACGGGTTGGACCTTAGCGAATACAAGGATGTATTTGCTGCTGAAGCAAGGGAGTATATCCAGACATTAAACGACGACCTCCTAGATTTGGAGCAGCATCCCCATGATATGGAAGTCCTGGACCGGATGTTTCGCGGAGCCCACAGCCTCAAAGGGATGGCTGGCACCATGGGCTACGAGGAGCTGCAGCAGTTCACCCATGAGATGGAAAACGTCTTGAACGCTTTGCGGCAAGGTCGACCCGTTGACGTCGAGATCATCAATCAGCTGTTCACTGCCTTCGACCTCCTCGAAATCCTCCTTGAGGAAAGCTTAGAACACGGGGAAGCAAAGACGGATACGACGGAGGTCCTGGAGAACCTCAGAAGCTGGCTCAGTCAGGAAGCACCCTCTGTCCAGCCTGACTTTGCCTTAGGGGAGCTGGACAAGGAAGAGATCAGGCAGGCCAGCCAGCAGGGAGAGCAGGCATGGAACATCCGGGTCCTGCTGCGGTCCAACGTTTTGATGAAATCGGCCCGGGCCTACACAGTCATCCAGGCTTTATCCCGGGTGGGGACAATCGTCCAGACTTCGCCCCCCATGGCCGATCTGGAAGAAGAACGATTTGACAATGAGTTTTCTGTCCTCTTGTTATCCAAAGCTGCCGCGGAGGACATCAAGGACATCTTTGACAAGATTCCCGAAATCGACCATGTGACCGTTGCCGAACTGGACATGGAGGCGGCCAAATCCCCTACTCAAAGCCAGGCCGCAACGACCAAACGTCGCTCCGAACATTTCGTCAGGGTCGAAACAGACCGCTTGGACAAGCTGCTGAACCTGGTGGGGGAGCTGGTCATCAGCCGTACCCAAGTGCTCGAACTTGGCGCGATGCTAGATGACAATACGGCCCGCGGCGCCATCGTTCAGCTCGACCGGGTGACCACCGAACTGCAGTACGCGGCCATGAGCCTCAGGATGGTGCCCATCAGGCAAGTGTTTGACCGCTTTCCCCGCATGGTCAGAGACCTGGCCCAGGCCGGGGGCAAACAAGTGCAGCTCAGGATTACCGGTCAGGAGACGGAGCTCGATCGCTCCCTGGTCAACGAACTGGGTGAACCCCTCGTCCACTTGCTCCGCAATGCCGTCGATCACGGCTTAGAAAGTCCCGAGGAGCGCTTGGCCGCGGGGAAGAGCGAAGTTGGCACCATTTCCATCGCGGCCCGCCACGAAGGAAGCCACGTGGTCATCGAGATCAGTGATGACGGCCGGGGAATGGATGTGGAAAAGATCAGACAAAAGGCCATGGAGAAGGGGCTAATCGCCCCAGAGGCAAGTCTGTCGCCCCGGGAATTGTTGGACTTGGTCTTCCAGCCCGGCTTTAGCACCGCGGACAATATAACGGATATCTCTGGCCGCGGAGTGGGGATGGACGCTGTTCGTTCCGCGATCCAGCTCTTGAATGGTTCAGTTGAACTAGCGACCGAACTAGGGAAGGGGACGACAGTCACCATTAAGCTGCCGTTGACCTTGGCGATTATTAAAGCTCTCATGGTTCGCGCCAGAAACGAGATTTATGCCATCCCTATTCAGTCGATCCAGGAAAACATCCTGGTGCCGCGGGAAAAGGTAAAGACCATTCAGGGAGAAAAGGTCATCACCTTGCGCAACCAAGTTCTGCCCCTGCTGGACCTGGCCGCACAGCTGGATGCAGGAGCCTTGGAGGATAAGAACATGTTGTCGGTCATCGTGGCCAACGTCGGCCAGGAGATGGTTGGCCTCGTGGTGGACGAACTGCTGGGTCAGCAGGAAGTGGTCATCAAAACCCTCGACAGCAACCTTGCGAGCAGCCCCGGCATCGCCGGCGCCACCATCTTGGGCAACGGGCAAGTTGCCCTCATCTTAGATGTAGCTGGCCTGCTTCAGCAGGAAAAGACCCCATATCGAGCAAAGGCCCAATAACGTGCACGAGTACGAACGGGGAGGTGTTCACAGCCACGACCCCATGGGGAATGGCGCAATTGCTATGGCTCATACCATCTTAGTAGTAGATGATACCGCCTTCATGCGCATGATGATCAAGAATGTGGTGCAAAAACACGGATATCAAGTCATCGGCGAGGCTGGTGACGGTGAGGAAGCCATCGCCAAATACAAAGAGCTCCGTCCCGACCTAGTCACCATGGATATTACCATGCCGAAGCTGGACGGGATAAGCGCCATCAAAGCTATTATGGAATTCGATCCTAACGCGAAGATCATCGTCTGCAGCGCGATGGGCCAAAAAGCCATGGTCATTGAAGCTTTAAAATCTGGAGCCAAGGACTTTCTTGTCAAGCCTTTTGAAGCCGACCGGGTCATCGAAGCTCTGCAAAAAGCCGTTGGCTAAGGGCGGTGCTTTAATTTGACATACGAGAGCGACTTCAAGCTGGATGTGCTCAAGGAGCTGGGCAACATCGGGGCGGGCCACGCCACAACCGCGCTATCAACACTACTTGGCAACAAGAAGCTTACCCTCGTGGTGCCTGAGGCCATGATCGTCGGGATGCAAGAAAGCATGAGTCTTTGCGGCGGACCGGAATCCCTGGTTGGTGCAATCTACATCAGGGTTTCCGGGGGCCTGTGCGGCCATATGGCTTTACTTCTTCCCTACGAAAGCGTCCAAAGCCTTCTCGGCTATCTACTAGGAGCGGCACCCCAAGAGCTCAGGGATATGGAGCTATCAACCCTCCAGGAAGTTGGCAATATCGTTGTCACTTCCTACTTGAATGCCTTAGCCGAAATGACTAATACGCAGCTTTTTCCGTCGGTCCCCGCGGTAGCCGTTGACATGGCTGCGGCGGTGTGGAGCTCCATCCTAGCAGGCGCAGAAGTGGCCGATTACATCACCATTGTGCAGACCGGCTTTCAAACCGATGCAGAAATCATCGACGGCACCATCGCCTTCATCCCTGATGAAGAAGACTTGGCGAAGCTTCTAGGTGCCTTGGGCATGGGAGAGCTTTAATGGAGGAAGTTTTCGTCAATATTGGGGAAATCAAGGTCTTAGCACAAGAGGGACGCCTTGTTGCGATAGGACTGGGTTCCTGCGTAGGTTTGATCCTCTATGACGAGCTGGCCAAGATCGGAGGCATGGCCCATGTTTTCCTGCCCACCAACAGGAAGGGAGGGGCCAATCAGCACCCGGGCAAGTTCGCGGACACCGCGGTTTCCGCCATGGTCGAGCAAATGGCAGCCATGGGGGCCCAAAAGCGTCGTCTCAAGGCGAAGATGGCGGGGGGGAGCCAGCTTTTCTCTTACGGTGCTTCCGTCATGGATGTCGGCAGACAAAACGTGGAGGCCTTGCAAAGGGAGCTGCAAGCGGCAGGCATTCCCTTGGTGGCCAGTGATGTGTTAGGCTCCCGGGGACGCAAACTGATTTTTGATGTGGGGACAGGCCAAGTGTTGGTTTTCGTCATTGGCCAGGAACCGGTTGAACTGTGACCCTCCAGCTGCGGCATAGAATCCACCTTTAGTCGACATGATAAGGGGAGAGATGCCGCGGAAGGGGGAGGACAGTTGGATCTGGAGCGTGGCACTACTCGCATTTACACTTGTCCCATCTGCCGGGTGGACACACCCCACACCGTTTGCAGCCGACGGGGCGGAGTCTATGCTATCGTGTGCAGTAGTTGTGCCAGCGGATCCCTAGTTCGGGAGGAAGACTTGCGATTGCACCAATTCCGCTGGGAGGAAGAGTTGCGTCAAATCCTGGAAAACCTTAGTATTCATGAGGATTTTGATAGTGATTCTTGAGGGGTGAACGCATGTCCAAGGATGAGCGGCTGGGCTGGATCGGCTTGAATATGGTGCCGGGCCTCGGTCCACGGCGCATCCGCCACTTGGTCGACTGCTTTCAAGGTGCTCAGAAAGCTTGGCGGGCCCCCGAACATCTCTTGGCCCAAGCTCTAGGTCCCCGTCTAGCCCGGCACGTAGCCCGCCACCGTTCCCAACTAGACCCGCCCAAGGAACTCGAGAAAGCCCTTAGCCGGGGGTTTCGCATCCTGACTCCCATCTGCCCTGACTACCCGCCCTTGCTCAAGACCATCGCCGATGCCCCCGCAGCTTTGTATTGTTGGGGCCAAATCCCCCAAGGCCCTGCTGTAGCCTTGGTGGGCACCCGGCAGCCATCGCCGGCAGGGCAAGTCATGGCCCATCGACTAGGTTTTGAGCTGGCCGGGCACGTCGCCGTCGTCAGCGGCCTTGCCCGGGGCATTGATGGCCTTGCCCATCGGGGCGCCATCAATGGAGGGGGGAGGACATGGGCCGTCCTCGGCTCGGCCCTCGATCGCCTCTATCCCCCGGAACATGCAAGTCTAGCCCAGGACATCGCAGCCCACGGAGGATCGGTTCTGAGCGAGTATCCCTTGGGCACCGGACCGCGCCGGGGCCATTTCCCGGCCCGCAACCGCATCATCAGCGGCCTTGCTTTGGCGGTGGTGGTAGTTGAGGCACCGATGCGAAGCGGAGCGATGATTACCGCGGATCTTGCTCTGCAGCAGGGCCGCGAAGTCCTGGCGGTCCCCGGCAGCCCGGCCAACCCTAAGTGCCAGGGAAGCAATCTCCTCATTCAGCAAGGAGCAAAACTAGTTCAGGAGGCCCGCGACATCCTCGAGGAACTCAGTCCTTTACCCCCGCCTGCGTTGATGCGGATTGACTCCCTTTCCTGAAAGTTATATGATGGGCGCAGGGTTCAGGCATCTGAACCCTGACAATGGTCACAAGAGGGGTGTGTCGTGTCTGACGATCGAATCATCACCGCAATTCAATGGTTGTTAAAGACCATCTTAGCCAATGGCCGCAACCCAATTCCAGTGCAGGATGCGGTCGACGGACTGCTCGATGCTGGTTTTGAGCTGGAAGAGATCGACGCAGCCGTCGACTTGCTGGTTGCGCTGCCAAATTTGATCCAGCCCGAGGGGGGATTGTGCTGTGAGTTTGACCCTGACTCCCAAGGGATGCGGGTCCTCACCGCGGAGGAGAAGGTCAAGCTCCCCCTTGAAGCGCAAGAATGGCTTTGGCGGTTGCTGAGGGCCGGACTGATTAGCCGCGCGGAAGCCGAATATGTACTGCAGCACGCTATGGCTCTCGACATAGGCGAAGTGGGGGTCCCAGAGTTGAAATGGGTGATTGCGCAGATTTTGGAAGACGAAGCCAGGGCTTTGCTTTTGGCCACCACCCCCACCAAAGCCGAACTGAAAAGAGCCTGGGAAGCCGGCCTAATCAACTAAGGCTGTTTGCGGAGGTGACATGGTGGCAAAGGCCCTAGTTATCGTCGAATCACCAGCTAAGGCAAGAACGATTACCAGATTTCTTGGCCGCGGTTTCATCGTCAAGGCCTCCATGGGCCATGTACGGGATCTGCCCCGCAGCCAATTCGGCATTGATATCAATAACGGCTTTCAACCTAAATACATTACCATCAGGGGCAAGGGGAAAATCCTGGCGGAACTGCGAAACGAGGCCAAGAAAGTTGATAAGGTCTATCTAGCCACTGACCCGGATCGAGAAGGAGAAGCTATCTCCTGGCATCTAGCCCAGGCGTTGCAGCTAGATGAGAAGAGCAACTGCCGCATCGAGTTTAGCGAAATCACCAAGCCTGCCATCAAAAAGGCTTTGACCAAACCTCGCCCCATCAACGGCGATCTAGTCGATGCCCAGCAAGCTCGCCGGGTGCTAGACCGGGTTGTCGGCTATCAGCTGAGTCCTCTCCTGTGGAACAAGGTGAGGAAAGGACTGTCCGCCGGGCGGGTGCAGTCGGTGGCTTTGCGGCTCATCTGTGACCGGGAAGAGGAGATCAACGCCTTTGAGCCTGAAGAGTACTGGTCCATTACGGCAAGGCTCAGACCGGAGGACAAGGAGGAGATCTTCCCGGCCAAGCTCCACCGCCAGGGCAAAGGGAAGATCGCTATCCCCAACAAGGAGGCGGCCGACAAGATCCTAGCCGATCTTGAGGGTCATGATTGGGTCGTAACCTCCGTCACCAGAAAAGAGCGTCGCCGCTATCCGGCGCCGCCCTTCACAACCAGCAGCCTGCAGCAGGAAGCGTCGAAACGGCTGCGGTTCAGCGCCCAAAAAACGATGCGAATTGCCCAACAGCTCTACGAAGGCCTCGACATCGGCCAGGGCAGCGTTGGTTTGATTACCTACTTGCGGACTGACTCCGTGCAGGTATCGGCTGAGGCCAGAGCCCAAGCACGCAAAATGATTAAGGACACTTTCGGGAGCGACTTTGTGCCTGCTAGATCACCCCAGTACAAGAGCAAAGGGGGAGCCCAAGAGGCCCATGAAGCCATCAGGCCGACCGACGTGTATCTGCATCCCGACTCCCTCAAACCCTACTTGACGCGGGATCAACTGCGGCTCTACCGCCTTATCTGGGAGCGGTTCGTAGCCAGCCAAATGGCCCCGGCCATTGTAGATACAGTCGGCGTCGATATTCAGGTTGGGGAGTACATCTTCCGGGCAACGGGCTCGGTCATCAAATTCCCAGGCTTCATGACCCTGTACATCGAGCAGGAGGAGGAACCTTCAGAGAGCGAGGAGGGAGTCTTGCCAGATCTTCAAGAGGGAGAGAAAGTCAAGCTCCTGAAGATCATTCCGAAACAGCACTTCACCCAACCGCCGCCCCGCTACTCGGAGGCTTCACTAGTCAGGACGATGGAGGAGCTAGGGATCGGTCGACCCAGCACCTATGCCCCCACCATCGACACCCTCCAGAAGCGTGATTACGTTTACATGGAGGACAGACGATTTCATCCAACGGAGCTAGGGAAAATAGTTGTCGCTCTGCTCAAGGAGCACTTCCCTAACATCATCGATACGGAGTTTACTGCTCAGATGGAGCAGAAACTCGATGAAATCGAAGAAGGCAAGGAAGACTGGGTCCAGGTAGTGAAGGAGTTCTATGAACCCTTTGCCAAGCAGCTTGATGCCGCTAAGGAGCATATGGAGGAAGTCTCCCTCCCCGATGAGGTTACCGAGGAGATTTGTGAGCTGTGCGGACAAAACATGGTGATCAAACATGGGCGCTTCGGCAAGTTCCTGGCCTGTCCAGGCTTTCCCGAGTGTAAGAACACCAAGCCCATCCTCAAGGAGATCGGCGTTGAATGCCCCGAGTGCAAGGGGCAGATAGTGGAACGCCGGAGCAAACGGGGCCGCGTCTTTTACGGCTGCAGCAACTATCCCGAATGCCACTTTACCATGTGGAATCGGCCTACCGGACAGCGGTGCCCCGAGTGCGGCGGACTCCTGGTGGTTAAAGGCGGCAGGCGGGGTGAGGCCATCGTATGTTCCAACAAGGAATGCGACTACAAGACAAAAGGATAACGGTAGTGGGCGGAGGGCTGGCGGGCTGCGAGGCAGCCTGGGGGGCGGCCCGCCTGGGGGTGAACGTGGACCTTTGGGAAATGCGGCCCGTGAAGATGACTCCGGCCCACGAGACAGACAGACTAGCGGAGCTTGTCTGCTCCAATTCGCTGGGAGCAGAGCGGGTCGACAGCGCCCCAGGACTGCTCAAGGCGGAGATGGCCATGTTAGGTTCCCTGCTTTTGGAATGTGCCAGATCCTGCCAAGTTCCCGCAGGGGGAGCCCTTGCCGTCGACAGGGAAGCCTTTGCCGCGGCAGTGACGGAGCGCATCTTAGCCCACCCCTCGATCCGGATCCTCCGGGGGGAAATCGATGCTATCCCCCAAGGAATCGTCGTCATCGCCACCGGCCCCCTAACCTCGCCTCCCCTGGCCGCTGCCGTTGAAAAGCTAACAGGGGAAGAATCCCTTTATTTCTACGATGCCGCCGCCCCCATCGTCACCAGCAAATCCATCGACCTGGAAAAAGGGTTTTGGGCCTCCCGTTACGGACGGGGTCCGGCGGACTACTTCAATTGTCCCCTGACAGAGGAGGAGTACGCGCATTTCTGGGAAGAACTAGTCAACGCCCAAGTGGCCGCGGCTCACCTTCCCGGGGAGGAGACAAAGGTTTTCGAGGCCTGCATGCCCATTGAAGAGCTAGCCCGCCGGGGACCTCAGACATTGCTCTTCGGTCCTCTAAAGCCCGTTGGCCTCATTGACCCCCGCACGGGCAAGAGGCCCTTCGCGGTAGTCCAACTCCGCCGGGAAAACAAGCTCGGAACCTTGATGAACATGGTCGGGTTCCAAACACGGCTGCGCTGGGATGAGCAAAGGCGGGTCTTTTCCCTGATCCCAGCCCTTGCCCAGGCGGAATTCGTCCGGCTCGGAGTCATGCATCGCAATACTTTTATCCACAGTCCCAGGCTGCTGCGGCCTACTGGACAGCTGCGAAAGCTCCCCCGCGTCTTCTTCGCCGGGCAGCTAACCGGAGTGGAGGGATACATGGAATCGGCCGCTTCGGGCCTTTGGGCGGGCATCAACGCGGCCAGGCTGGCCATGGACCTTGAGCCATTGGTGCTGCCTCCCACAACCATGTTGGGGGCACTCCTGGACCATATCAGCAGCAGTCCATCGCAAGATTTCCAACCGATGAACGCCAATTACGGTTTGCTACCGCCCCTTGCTCAGAGAATTCGCAATCGGGCCCGGCGCAATCAAGCCTTATCGGAGCGGGCCCTCAACGACATGGAAGCATTCCTTAAAGAGAAGGGACTGGGACCCCAGTAGGCAGGTGAGACCAATCAGAGGTTATCTACCCGCTTTTCTCGGATACTTGCAAGGCGAGCGGGGTGCATCACCCCACACCATAGCAGCTTATGAGAGGGATCTAAACCAATTCTTCGATTTCATCGACCAGTGGTTTCCAGAGACCGACGGGATGGTCGATGTTCAGCTTTTGCGCTGGTATCTGGCCAGTCTTTGGCGCAAAGGCTTGGCCCGGGCCACCATCAGCCGCAAACTGGCAGCCCTGCGTTCTTTTTACCGTTATCTGGCCCGAATGGGGGCGGTCAGCTCCCCCGCAGCCCTGGACCTGGCTACACCGAAAAGGGACCGGCCCCTGCCCAAGTTTCTGGAAAAAGACGAAGCGGAGGCGCTGCTCAATGGGCCAAATGAGACCACGCCCCTTGGCATGCGGGATCGGGCCATCTTGGAAACCCTATACGGCGGGGGACTGCGAGTTGGGGAGCTGGTCGATCTAAACTTGACGGACCTTAACCTGGCAAGAGGCCAACTCCGGGTCATGGGCAAAGGTCGGCGGGAGCGCATCTGCCTGGTGGGAAGGCGGGCGGTCAATGCCTTGCAGCTTTATCTGACCGAAGGAAGGCCAAAGCTCAAGTCCCCCCGGTCAGGGGACGCCCTTTTTCTCAACTGCCAAGGGGGCCGGCTCACGGCCCGGGGGGTGCAAATGATTGTGAGGAAATACGGCGACGTGTCTCCCCATGCCTTGCGGCATTCCTTTGCCACCCACCTGTTGGAAGGGGGCGCTGATTTGCGGGCCGTCCAAGAACTGTTAGGGCATGCCAGCTTGTCGACTACCCAGATTTACACCCATGTGACTGCGGAACGGCTGCGCAGCGTCTATGAGCGTTGCCATCCGCGCGCGAAAAAGGGGGAGTGACTGTGTTTCGGGGAACGACTATCCTGGCCGTGAAAATCGACGATCGAGGGGCCATCGCCGGCGATGGCCAAGTCACCTTCGGGGAAAAAACCATCATCAAACAGTCGGCCGTCAAGGTCAGACGGCTCAAGTCCGATGTGCTGGCGGGCTTCGCGGGAGGGGCCGCGGATGCCCTCACCTTATTCGAAAAGTTCGAAGCCCGGCTGGAGCAGTTCCAGGGCAAACTGCTGCGGGCTGCCGTGGAGCTGGCGAAAGATTGGCGAACCGATAAGGCCCTGAGGCGTCTTGAGGCATTGATGATCGTCATGAACAAAGAGCATTTGCTCCTCCTCTCCGGCACGGGAGAAATCATCGAGCCCGATGACGGCCTGATCGCCATCGGTTCAGGAGGGCCATATGCTCTTGCGGCAGCGAGGGCCCTGCGGGCAAACACCCAGATGTCCCCCGCGGAAATTGCCCGGGAAGCCTTGCGCATTGCGTCTTCTATCTGTGTGTTTACAAACGATCAGATTACCGTGGAGGAGCTCTGAAAGGAGTCGACATCATGTCGGAACTAACGCCCCGGGAGATCGTTGCTGAGCTGGATAAATATATCGTTGGGCAGCAGGAGGCTAAACGGGCGGTGGCTATTGCCCTGCGAACCCGCTACCGCCGATCGTTGATGCCGCCTGAGCTGCGGGAAGAAGTGGTCCCGAAAAACATCTTGATGATCGGTCCCACCGGCGTGGGCAAGACGGAGATTGCCCGCCGCTTGGCCCGTCTAGTCAACGCTCCCTTCGCCAAAGTGGAGGCAACTAAGTTTACCGAGGTCGGTTACGTCGGACGGGACGTGGAATCGATGGTTCGAGACCTGGTGGAGACAGCTATTCGCATGGCCAAAGATGCCAGAATGCAAGAGGTAGCCGACAGGGCGGAAAAGCTCGCCGAGGAGCGTCTCCTTGACATCCTCGCCCCGATGCCGAAACCAAAAAGGCCCCCTAATCCCTTTGCCGCGCTCCTGGGAATGGGGGAGCCGGAAGAGGACGAAGGAGAGCTGGCCGAGACCCGCAGCTCCATCCAAGCCAAGCGGCGAGAACTAGCCCAGCGACTGCGCGCCGGTGAGTTGGAAAATGAAGTGATCGAGATCGAAGTGGAGGATACCACGCCCCATACTCTGCAGCTGTTCACCGGGATGGGGGTCGAGGAAATGGGAGTCAACCTGCAGGACATGTTCGGCGGCCTGTTGCCGAAGCGCAAGCGGCGGCGCCGGGTGACAGTGAGCGAAGGGAGAAAGATCCTCGCCCAGGAAGAAGCACAAAAGCTAATTGACATGGACGAGGTGATCAGTGAGGCCATCGATCGGACAGAGCAATATGGCATCGTTTTCATTGATGAGATAGACAAGATCGCCGGTCGCGAAGGGGGCCACGGCCCGGACGTATCCCGGGAGGGCGTCCAGCGGGACATCCTCCCCATTGTTGAGGGCTCGACGGTCATGACCAAGTACGGCCCCGTCCGCACTGACCATATCCTATTCATCGCGGCGGGGGCGTTCCATGTTTCTAAGCCGTCGGATTTGATCCCAGAGCTCCAGGGCCGCTTTCCCATCCGCGTCGAGCTGTCTAGCTTGACCATCGACGATTTCGAACGGATCCTAACGGAGCCGGAAAATGCCCTGCTGAAACAATATACAGCCCTACTCGCGGTGGAGGGGCTGAATCTGAGATTCACGCCTGAGGCCATTCGGGCCATCTGTGAAATCGCCTACCTGGTCAATGAGCAGACGGAAAACATCGGCGCGCGGCGGCTCCATACAATCCTCGAGAAGATCCTCGAAGATGTGTCCTTTGATGCCGCGAACCTGGATGCTGCCGTCGACTACGTGATCACTAAGGAATACGTAGAGCAGCGCTTGCAGGGAATTGTCAAGGACAGGGAACTGACCAGGTACATCCTGTAACTTATTCATCAATATCCAACTTTCCTTGAGAAAAAGCAGGAATTTGTTGGTTCGTGAAGAAAGATTTCCGGTAGACTCTGGGGAGAAAACCCTTTCCCTTAAGGCCAAGGGCCAACGGGTCGAAGATCTTACCGAGGGAGGGTGAGGGAAATGGCCATGTTCAATGCTACCGATGGTTTGCTGGTGCGGGCCATGGATTACGCCGCCGCCAGAAGCCGGGCCTTGACGGCCAATATCGCCAATGCTAATACCCCAGGGTATAAGCGGGTCGATGTTTCCTTTGCGACCCATCTAAGGGAGGCCGAACGGCTGCCTCTCGCTCGGTCTCACCAGGCCCATTTGCCAGGTCGCCGGGAGACGGCTGCGATTCAGTACGTTCAGGAAGGCGAAACGAGCATGCGCAATGACGGCAACAATGTCGACCTTGAGCGCGAAATGGCCTTCCTAGTGCAAACGTCCATGTTCTATGATGCTGTGCTTGACCAATACAATCGCCGGCTAGCCAGTCTGAGGGCTGCCATTAATGAAGGGAGGCGCTAGTGGTGTTTAGCGCCATCGACATTAGTGCATCGGGACTGACTGCGGAACGTCTTCGCCTCGATTCCATCAGCAGCAACATAGCTAACGCGAACACCAGCGCACCGCCGGGCCAGCAAGTTTATCGACGGCTGGTGGCCGTTTTGGCGCCGGGGAGGGGCAAAGGACCCGTTGGGGTGCAGGTTTTGGGACTGCGGGAAGAAGATGCTCCTCCCAGGCTAGTCCACGACCCTTACCATCCTGATGCTGATGAAGCGGGGTACGTAGCCTACGCCAACATCAATATCGTCACCGAGATGGTGGATATGATCACGGCCACTAGGGCTTACGAAGCCAACATCACCGCAATCAACACTGCCAAGTCGATGTTCATCAAGACCTTAGAGATTGGGCGAGGTTGATCCCGTTGGATTAGCCGCTCGGCCAAGGAGGTGCAGCTAAGGTGATCCGGATGCCAGTCGCCCTGCCATCGCCCCCGTCCCCCGGGAGCGCAACTGTTGCTCCCCAACAAGGGCAAGGTTTCGGCAAGACATTGCGGGAAGCATTGCATAAAGTCAATGAACTGCAGCTGGAAGCGGACGAGGCCGCTCGGAATGTTGCCGCGGGCAAAACCGATGAACTACATAGGGCCGTCATCGCCGCCGAAAAGGCCCACCTATCGCTTCAGTTGACTATCGCCATCCGCAACCGAGCACTAGAAGCGTACCAAGAGGTCATGCGCATGCAGGTGTAGTCATGAAGATGATGGGCAACAGGCAAGGGTGGGGGTCTTATCGTGCAACCATGGCAAGCTACCATGCAGCAATTGCGTGGTCTATGGGCGAGATTGAAATGGGGGCAGCGAGCTGCTGCTGTTGCGGTACTTATCGGTCTCATCGTCGCAATTATACTCCTGGTCAACCCCTGGACCACCTCCCGTTATGTTCCTCTTTTTACGCGGCTTCGCCCCTCTGACGCGGCTGAGGTAGTCGCGGTCCTGAAGGAACGGAACATACCCTACCGGTTGGAAGCCGATGGTACAGCTATTCTCGTGCCAGAAGACCAAGTCCACGAGACGCGGCTTGGGCTCACTAGCCAGGGGCTGCCCAGGGGCGGCGTAGTGGGGTTTGAAATCTTTCAAGAATCCCAATTGGGGGCAACGGAATTCGACCGGCGCCTTCGCTACAATTGGGCCCTGCAAGGGGAATTGACGCGGACGATCCGTGAGCTGGAGGAAGTGGAAGATGCCAGAGTCCACATCGTCCTGCCAGAACGGTCCCCTTTCTTCACTCAAGAAAAGCTGGCATCGGCTTCGGTGCTTCTGGTGCTGCGGCCGGGGGCCAGGCTGACGGCCTCGCAAGTACGGGGCATCGCCCATTTGGTAGCCCGTAGTGTCGAAGGCTTGGCTCCAGAACAAGTCACCATCCTCGACAGCAATGGCAACATCTTGTCCGAGACCTTGGGTCCACAACAAGTCCTGCTGAACCGGATGGAGATCGAAAGGGCCTATGAGAAGGATGTAGAGATGCGCATCCAGTCCATGTTGGAGAAGGTGTTCGGCCTCGGCAACGCCATTGTCCGGGCAAGCGTCGAACTCAACTTGGACATCCAGGAAGAGAAGGCGGAGATTTTCGAGCCCAGCGTGCGGGACCGCGGCATAGTCCGCAGTGAACAACTCTACGAGGAGACGGGACAAGGAGCCCGAGCCGGGGGGCCGGCGGGAGTTGCCAGCAACGTCCCAGGCTACGCCGCGGCGGGAGAATACGCTGACAGTTTCGAGCGCAGGGAGTCCATCCGGAACTATGAGATTAACCGACGGGAGCAGCACCTCATCACGGCACCGGGACGGGTCGAACGATTATCCATCACCGTTTGGGTCAACGGGGCAGACCCGGGAGTCCTGCAAGGCATCCAGGACGCCGTCAGCTCCGCGGTAGGACTGGATCCATCCCGGGGCGATCAGTTGATCGTGGAAAGCATGCCATTCCACCGGGAGACCCTGCCCGTTGCTGCTCCCCCGAGCCCGAAGGTGGCCAAACCACCGTGGCTCCTCATGTTAGGGGCAGCGGCGACAATCCTTTTGCTCATCATAGCTCGCAGACGACGACAACTCCAGCCAGGGGTCGATGTTACCCTGACCGAGCCGGCCATACCGGAGATTGCCGCCTCCGAGGAGGACAGGGAAAGCAGAGAGCTGCAGGATGAGATCCGCAGGATGGTCAGGGAACGGCCAGATGAAGTGGCCCAAGTACTACGCACCTGGTTGACGGAGGATTGAGGGGATAGTCGTGTTTCGCAAAGGGACTTTGACCGGTAAACAAAAGGCAGCGGTACTGCTAGTTTCTTTGGGACCAGAGCTCTCTTCCCTCGTGTTTAAACATTTGCGGGAAGAGGAGATTGAAGAGCTCACCTATGAGATCGCCAGCCTCGACAGAGTCATGCCCGAGATCCGGGAGAAGGTGGCCGTCGAGTTTAGCCAATTGGCCCAAGCCCGGCGATACATCACCCAGGGAGGGATCGAGCAGGCCAAGGAAATCCTGGAAAAGGCCCTAGGGCCCCAAAAGGCCACGGAGATCATTCAGCGCCTCACTGCGTCGCTGCAGGTGCGGCCCTTTGACTTTGCCCGTAAGACCGACCCCGCCCAGCTTTTGAATTTCATTCAACATGAACATCCCCAGACCATCGCCCTAATCCTAGCCTATCTCCACCCGGAGCAAGCCGCGGTGATCCTCTCCGCGCTGCCTGGGGAAAGCCAAGTAGAAGTGGCCAAACGCTTGGCCATCCTCGACAGGACAAGTCCTGAAGTCCTGGAGGAGATTGAGGCGACACTGGAGAAGAAGCTGTCTTCCTTTGCCACCCAAGACTTCACCATGGCCGGCGGCCTGGAGACGGCAGTGAGCATCCTCAACAGGGTGGACCGCTCGACGGAAAAGACCATTATGGAAGCCTTGGAAGAGGATGATCCTGAGCTTGCCGAAGAGATCAAGAAGAGGATGTTCGTCTTCGAAGACATCGTCACCCTCGATGATCGGTCAATTCAGCGCGTACTCCGCGAAGTTGACTCCCGCGAACTGGCCTTGGCTTTGAAGGCCGCCAGTGAAGAAGTGGCCGAGCGGATTTACAAGAACATGTCCAAACGAGCTGCGGAAATGATGAAGGAAGACATTGAATACATGGGACCCGTCCGCCTGCGGGACGTTGAGGAAGCCCAACAGAAGATAGTCAGCATCATCCGCAAGTTAGAGGAAGCTGGAGAGATCATCGTCGCACGGGGAGGGGAGGATGAGATAATTGTCTAGGGTCATCAAGGCCGAAGACATCCGCCTCCAATCAGATCCTCCCGAAACGCCCCAACCCCGTCGCCCCGCCCCCCAACGCCAAGCAATACTCGATGCCGCCCAAATCATCAAAGCCGCCCGCGAGCGAGCCCGGGCTCTCTTGGAGAGCGCCCAGGCCCGGGCCGTGGCGATTGTTGCCGAAGCTGCCGACAAGGCAGCAGAGAAGGAGGAGACGGCCTTTCGCCAAGGGTATCAACGGGGGCTTGCCGAGGGTAAGAAACAGTTCCTAGCGCAGATCGAAGGTCAACTAGAGAAACTGGAGATGATCTTGCAGGAGGCAGTAAGTGTTCGCCAGGCTGCTATGGAGCTTGCCGAAGAAGATTTGATTAAGCTTTCCCTCCTTATTGCCGAGAAGATTGTTAGGAAGGAAATTCAGTTGGACGCTGAGGTCACCAAACGGGTGTTGGCCGAGGCCATCTCCTACTTGGGGGGAGCAACGAAGATATTCGTCCGGGTCAACAGGCAGGATCTGCCCACGTTAGCAGAAGGCGAGGAAGAGATCCGGCGTCTGTTCCTTGAGGCCAAGACCATTACCTTTGTCGAAGACGAAAGCATCCAGCCTGGGGGCTGCATCATCGAGACGGACCTTGGCCGGATCGACGCCCGCCTGGAGACGCGCCTGGATTTAATGAAAAAAGAACTCCTGGAAGTGATGGAGGGTGACTGACAAGACCTGGAACCTGGCCAAATACGTAGATGCAATAGACCGCGCCACCCTCATCGAGCAGTACGGTGTAGTCTCCCAGGTGGTAGGCTTGATTATCGAATCGGAAGGACCTGGAGTTGAACTAGGGGAGATCTGCCACATCTATCCCAAAGGAGCAGGTCGGCCCATCGAGGCGGAAGTAGTTGGGTTCAGGCGTAAACAGATTCTGCTAATGCCCATGGGCGAGCTCCATGGGGTGAGCCCGGGGAGCCTAGTTAAACCAACCCGTCGTGCCATGCGAGTCAAAGTTGGGCCGGACCTTTTGGGCCGGGTGTTCGACGGCCTGGGACGTCCCTTAGACGGTAAAGGGTCGTTAGGGGGAAGCGGCTACTATCCGATCCATAATGAGCCTCCTAACCCACTCAGCCGGCGCCGCATCACCGAACCCTTGGCGGTGGGCGTCAAAGCCATCGACGCTTTGCTCAGTTGCGGTAAAGGACAAAGGCTCGGCATCTTCGCCGGAAGCGGCGTGGGCAAGAGCACTCTGCTCGGGATGATGGCCCGCTACACCTCCGCCGATGTCAATGTGATCGCCCTGGTTGGCGAGAGGGGGCGGGAAGTGCGGGACTTTTTGGAGGGAAGCTTGGGAGAAGAAGCCCTTAAGCGTTCCGTTGTGGTCATCGCAACTTCAGATCAAGCTCCCCTGATCAGGTTAAAGGCTGCCTTTGTCGCCACTGCCATCGCCGAATACTTCCGCGACCAAGGCAAAGATGTCTTGTTCATGATGGACTCAGTGACTCGGCTGGCCACCGCCCAGCGGGAAATAGGCCTGGCAGTGGGGGAGCCCCCTGCCACTAGGGGGTATCCGCCATCGGTTTTTGCCATGCTGCCGAGGCTCTTGGAGCGGACGGGCACCGGTGACAAGGGGACCATCACCGGCTTGTACACCGTCCTGGTGGAAGGCGATGATATGAATGAACCGATTGCCGACACGGTGCGAGGCATCCTCGATGGCCATATCGTCCTTTCCCGCAAGCTTGCGGAGGCAAATCATTACCCATCGATCGATGTCTTGGGCAGCGTCAGTCGCGTTATGCCAGAGGTGGTCAGCCAAGAACACCTCGAGGCGGCAAGTCAAATCCGGGAGATTCTAGCCGTTTACCGGGATGTGGAGGATTTGATCAACATCGGTGCGTATGTGCCAGGAAACAACCCCCGGGTCGACCGGGCGGTGCGCCATATTGATGATGTGCAAGCATTCCTGCGCCAAGGCATGGAAGAGCATTGCCCATGGGAGGAGACCATCGAGCATCTCCATCGCTTGGCAGCAGCTGCCGTGATTAGCTAGCGGAGGTAGATTAGGTGCAGACCTTTCGTTTTTCTTTAGAGAAGGTGCTCCAGTTCAAGACGCAACGGGAAAACGAGCAGAGCGCTCGCTTAGCCCAACTCCAAAGGGAGATCTACGACCAGCGGCGCCAACTGACCCAGATCCTTAAGGAGCAGCAAGAGATCTTGGCCCAGTGGGAGCAGGTTCAGCGGGGCACCCTCTCGCCAAAGGTTATCGCCTTGTATCAACGGCATCTCGAGTATCTGCGCCGTCGCAGTTACGACCAGCGAGAGCTCATTGCCGTCTTGGACCGGGAATTGGAGGAGCAGCGCCGTCTACTCCTGCGGATGAGCAAAGAAAGGCGCATCCTCGAACGCCTGAAGGAAAGACAACTGGAAGAATACCGGAGCGAACTGCTGAGCAAGGAGCAAGGATTCTTGGATGAGGTAGGAAACAACCTCTATGTGCGCAACAAAGCGAGGGGATCCTTCTCCATCTAGGAAGGAGGCAAGCCTTGTCCTCAAGGCGGCAAACCGATGAAGAAGTGGATTCTGCCCATTTTCGTTTTGCTACTTGCCATCATTGTCATCGGAACAGTACTGGAGGTCACTGGCATCATCCACCTTCGCGGCTTGCTGCTGAATAGTGCAGCTGCCAGCACGACCTTCGGCCCCCTCATCAGGACCTATCAGTTGGGGATTGAAAACTCCGAGGAGTTGGCCAACCGCTACCGGGAGCTTGAGGAACTCCAGGAGAGCCTCGCCCGCGAGGCGGACCTCCTTCGTTCCGAACGGGCGAGTCTGGAAAGAAGGAAGCAAGAGCTTGAACGGGAAGAGCGGCGGCTCCAACAGTTGATTCAGGCCTGGGATGAAAGGCAAGCCATCGATCAAGAAGAAAAGAAGAAGCAGGAGAGGCTGGAGAGAACCCAAGAGCTTTATGCCCATATGCGTCCCCAGGATGCGGCCTCGATCCTCATCCAGATGGACGATGAACTGGTCAAGACCATTTTGGAAGGCATACCTCCAGAGCAGTTGGCGGAGATCTTCGCCGCCCTTGAACCCAAGCAAGCTGCTCGTCTCAGCGCATTGCTGACTAACTGAAGACGAGTTGCGAAATATCCCCGTTGAAAGGAGGTGAAATGGATGCGACAGATAGCCGGGATTAGCCAAGGGCCCATCAAGCTTCCGGGGACAGGCCAGACAGATTCCGTGGACGAAGGCTTCGAGGATGGCTTATTCGCGGCCATGCTCCTTCAGCTCCTGGGGCAGTCCCCCCAGCAAGGGCAAGGAGTGCTAGCCGAGGGGAGCTCCCCCCATGGAACAGCAATCTCAACGGAAGGGGCGCCGGAAAGAGCTGAAGCTCCCTTGACGCTGCCAGTCCCCGACGTCGAGCCCGATGAGTCCCAAGGGACCAGGGTGGATGAGACGGTCCCTTCCTCCAAAGAGCTCAACGCACCAAAGCCGGAGTCGCTGCCTACCCAGCCAGGGACGGTGATCGTGCACGATCCGCCCATGGTCCTTAGCCCAGAGGCGCTGCTGTACAGGGGGCCAACCAGGGTGGCGACCCCATCCGCGGAGAAAGGGGAGCTTGATCAAGATAGGCCGACCATGCCAAGTCAGGCTCCGGTCATGACCAGGCAAAGATCCCACGCGGCCACCAAGGCCCAGGTCCAACAAACCTGGGAGCCCCTCAAAGTCCGGGCAGGGCCAGACCACAAACCCCGGCCGGTGCGGCTCGTCGAACGAGCTGAGCATGGTCCTCAGGAGGGGACAGTGAGGCCGGAAAAGGCCGTCCATCCGCCATTGATCGAGTCGCTGCCCGAAGAGGCGTGGCAAAGCTTGATTGGCCTTAAGGAGACTAGGGTCATCTTCCACGGGCCGGACTTGATTCAACAGGATAGGGCGGAGGCAATCCTTGATCCCCAGGTGCCGGCAGTCACAACGGGTCCTGAGCAAGCTCCTTTGACCGACCACAGTCAAGGGAAGCCCCCAGACGTCCCTGTGGAGCAAGGAGCACCTGCATTCATCGTTGAGGAAGCTTCGCCCGAACCACCGGAGGACGTCCCGTTGGAGAGGATTGCCCTCGAGCCTGAAGCGAGCGCCCTGTCCGAGGATTGGGAAGTCCCGGATGGAGAAGACCAAGGGGAGCCCAGGCTCAAGGAGCCAAGTACTCACCAAGCTGAGCCAAGGAAGATGCCGACTCTAGCGGCTGCCAAAGAGCCGCCGCGGACGGCCGAGCCAATCCAAGAGGCCAAGGGGCCTGAAAAGACTCTCTCCCAGGAGCCCGTCGGGGGCCGAAAGCCGGCTCCTCTCCCAGACGCCTTGCCTGATGCTAGGGAGGGGGAGGTGAAGTTCGATCAGCCGGAAGCCGCCTTCCGAATAGTGGAAGAAGCCCCGGCGCCTGAATTCGAAGGGACAAAGCCGGTGGAAGGAGCGCCCCGGGAGGTCCCTAGGGAGGCCCCCTCGGAAAAGGGGGTAGCCCAGCAGGTCCTCCGGCAGATGAGCTTGGACATCCGGCCTGGGGTCCAAGAGGTGCTGATCAGGCTTGAGCCGCGGGAATTGGGCGATGTGAGGCTGCGAATTATCTCCCAAGGGGGAGAAATCACTGCCCGCATCGCGGTGGAGACCCAGAGCGTCAAGGCCATTATGGAAAGCGCCATGCCGGAGCTGCGGACAAACCTGCAGCAGCAAGGTCTCCAGCTGGTTGACTTCAGCGTCCAGGTGGGCACCAATGGCTTTTCCTTTGACCAGGCCAGCCCCCAGCATAGAGAACGACAGTGGACCCACGGGGGCAAGCGGGCAGCCGCCCGCGAAGAGCCCGCCTATGTCCAAACCGACGGCGGCTGGCAGCTGGGGAGGGTAGACATCCGGGCTTAGAAAGGAGGACAAGATGCAAGTCTACGGTGTATCAGGCCAAAGGACGGAAAGCACCCTAGTCTCCAATGAAGTTTTGGGGAAGGACGCTTTCTTGCGGCTGTTGCTTACCGAGTTGCGTTACCAAGATCCATTAAACCCGGTGAGCGACAAAGAGTTCGTGGCCCAACTGGCCCAGTTCTCGGCCTTGGAGCAGACACAGAACCTGAACGCCAACTTCGAGCGCTTTGCTAACCTGCAAATGCAGCTTTCCTTCATGAGCCAGGCAGCGTCCTTGCTGGGCCGAGAGGTAGAGGTATACGATGGTGAGTTGGGGCAAGTCATCCAAGGGAAGGTTTCGGCGGTAAAGCTGGACGATGACGGCGTCCCGTGGATAACCGTGGGCGATCTTCGCTATCCCCTCGGGAATCTGGTGGGAATAACCGGTTAGGAGGATTAGGGTTGGTCGAGAAAATCAGAGGCAAAACTTTCATCCCCGTTGAACCCCCGCTGAAGCCCAGCCGGGGTCCTGGGAGCCCCTCTTTCAAGGACCTGCTCGATAAGGAGCTAACAGACGGGGTTCGCTTCTCAGCCCACGCCCAGGCCCGACTCCGATCCCGGGGATTGGAGCTCACTCAAGACCAGCTCAAGCAGCTTAATCAAGCGGTAGCCAAGGCGGCCGCCAAGGGAGCGCGGGAGTCTTTGGTGCTGGTGGGAGAACTCGCCTTCATCGTCAGCGTTCCCAACAGGACGGTGATCACCGCCATGGCTGAACCGCGCAAAGAGGGAGGAGTATTCACTAACATCGACAGTGCTGTCATCACCTAAGGGGCCGGACCTCACAGGAGGCCCTAGGGACCGCTGACCGACTGAGGCGGCCCAAGTCAAGGAGGGATTCTTATGATGAGGTCGATGTTCGCCGGTGTATCCGCTTTGCGCAATCACCAGATCAAAATGGATGTCATCGGCAACAATATCGCCAACGTCAATACTATCGGCTTTAAGAGCAGCCGGGTTACTTTCAAGGATATGCTCAGCCAAACCATGAGGGGCGCCAGCAGTCCCACTGAGGATCGGGGAGGCACCAACCCGGTTCAGGTAGGGTTGGGCATGGCTCTAGGCAGCATCGATACCCTTCACGGTCAAGGCAACGTGCAGCCGACGGGCAACAGCACCGATCTGGCCATCGAAGGCGAAGGGTTCTTCGTCCTCAGTGACGGGCTTCGCAACTTCTACACCCGTGCGGGCGCCTTCGGGCTCGACGGCCTTGGCAACCTGGTCAACCCAACGGGACTGTTCGTCATGGGCTACCATGCCGATCCGATGGGCGAGATAGATTACCTAGGGGGCCTGAAAGCCTTAGCCATCGACTCCAGCCGGGCCAAAGACCCCATTGCCACCACTAAGATCACCTACGCGGGGAACCTGTCGGTCACGGCCAACGGCCAGTTGACCTATGAGCCAAATCCGGTGGTGGTAGCAGATAGCGACGGCAATGAGGCTCGCCTGAACATTTATCTCGCCCCAACGGGAGCCTTCAACGAATGGCGGTGGGAGGTAACGGCCGTTGGGGGACAATTGCGGGATGGATCCGGAGATATCGACAAAGTGACGGGGACAATCACGCTCAATCCCGATGGCAGTGTTGCCAGTATTACAGGTGATCCTTTCACGGTAGCTATCAACGGTTCAGAAGTGCAAGTAAGACCTCCTCAGGGTCCGGGTAGTGATAACGTTTTTCAGTTCAGCACTGACGGTACGGGATGGCATGACTTGACCACCGCCAGCTTCACCCCGGCCCCGGTGCGAACGGCCCCCGTTGAAGTCTACGACTCCTTGGGGCGAAAGCACGAGGTCACCATCACCTTCCAGCGGCTAGGAGGAAACCAGTGGGAGTGGAGCGCGGCGGGACCAGGCGGTGCGAGTGCTGCGGGGACCCTCACCTTCGATGTCCACGGCAACTTGATATCCGCATCGAACAACACCATTACCATTAGTCCTCCCGATGCGGCTGCCCAGACCATCGAGCTGGACTTTAGCCAGGTCACCCAATACGCTGGGGCTTTTTCGGCGGAAGCCCAGAGTCAAAATGGCTTCCCTGAGGGTTCCTTTGAAACCTTCAGCATCGACACGAGGGGCGTGATCACCGCGCGGTTCTCCAACGGTCTGACCCAGACCCTGGGCCAGATTGCCCTTGCGGTGTTTTCCAACCCCATGGGCCTGGCCCGGATTGGCGACAGCCTCTTTGAGCAGACAAACAACTCCGGGATTGCCCAGATCGACGCTCCGGGAGTGGGTGCGAGGGGCCATATCTCCCCAAGCTCGGTGGAGATGTCCAACGTGGACCTGGCCCAGGAATTTACCAATATGATCGTTGCCCAGCGAGGCTTCCAAGCCAATTCACGGGTGATCAGCGCATCCGATGAGATGTTGCAGGAGCTCGTTAACCTGAAGCGCTAAGTGAGTGAGACCGGGGCTTTTGCCCCGGTCCACCCCCGGAGGAGGTGCAGGCCATGATCAGAGTCCACCGACTAGATGGCAAGGATTATTACCTAAATGCTAATCTCATCGAAACGGTGGAGGCCGTTCCCGATACCTTGATCACCTTGACTACCGGGAGGCGACTGTTCGTACAGGAATCGGTGGCCGAGGTGGTGAGGCTTGCCACCGACTTTTTCGCAAGGGTCGCCAATCATGAATGGATAGGGCGCGAGCCCTAGGATAGGAGGCCGAACACAGGCTATGGATGTGGCAACTATAATAGGCATCATCATCGGAGTGGTTCTCCTGACAGCGGCCATTTTGGTGAACAGCACCCTGTCAGTCTATTGGGACTTACCATCGGTCTTGATCGTCTGCGGGGGGGTTTTGGCTGCCACCTTGATCAACTATCCGCTGCATGAGGTCCTGGGGGTCTTCAAGGTCCTCAGAATCGCTTTTCGTCGCCAGGGGACCACTCCAGAAGAAATCATCCGGTCCCTCGTTGGCTTTGCTGAGAAAGCAAGACGGGAAGGACTTCTGGCCATGGAAGAAGAGGCGGAGAAGATCGATGACCCCTTCCTGCAAAAGGGGATCCAGCTGGTCGTGGACGGCACCGATCCGGAATTGGTTCGAGGCATCATGGAGATCGAACTGGCATTCCTGGAGGAAAGGCACCGCCGGGGACAGCAAATCTTTGAAACGATGGGCGCCTTGGCCCCCGCCTTCGGCATGACGGGGACCTTGATCGGGCTGGTTCAAATGCTAGGCAGCCTAGATGACCCCGAGAGCGTCGGTCCCGCCATGGCCGTAGCTTTGATCACCACTTTGTATGGCGTGGTTCTCGCCAACTTGATCTTCCTGCCCATCGCCGGCAAACTGAAGGTGAAAAGCGAGGAGGAGGTGCTCCTCCGGGAGATCATGGTGGAGGGAATCCTTTCCATTCAGGCAGGGGAAAATCCGAGGATCGTCGAAGACAAGCTGAAAGCCTTCTTACCGCCCAACAAACGGGATCTTGCCGAGCTTGATGGGGAGAGGGCCGGAGGTATCGAGAGGGTGGTACCTGATGGCACGCCGCCGGCGTAGGAGCGAGAGCAGTGAATCCGGTGGCGTCGCCCACTGGATGTTGACCTACAGCGACATGGTTACGTTGCTGCTCTGTTTTTTCGTATTGCTCTTCGCCTTTTCTACCATCGACATCCAGAAATTCAGAGCAATCATGAGCGCCTTCCAAGGGTCCATCGGGGTGCTGGATAGCGGTCGGGCGCTGCATCAAGATGACCGGGTTGAGGATGCGGCCTTGGAGATGGATTTGGAACAAGTCATCATGCAGCCTAGCATGCAGGAGATAAGGCAACTACAAGACATCTTCGATACTTTGCAGAATTGGGCGGCCCAACAGGACTTGGAAGGACTAGTGTACATGGTCATGGAGGAGCGGGGCATCGTCATCCGCTTTGCCGATCGAGTCCTCTTTGAGCTGGGCAAAGCGAACCTTACGGAAGAGGCCAAAGTGGTTCTCAGCCGGATAGGGGGCCTATTGGCCCGGCTGCCGAACCATGTGCGCGTCGAGGGGCATACGGACAATTTGCCCATCAGGACCGCGATGTTCCCCTCCAACTGGGAGCTGTCAACGGCCCGCGCGACGAGCGTCATCAGGTATTTGATCGAGAATTGCGGCCTGAAGCCGAGCATGCTGTCGGCCGCCGGTTATGGGGAATACAGACCAATCCAGAGTAATAACACGGACGAAGGCAGAGCTGCCAATCGCCGGGTGGACATCGTCATCCTGCGCCAGGGCCTGAGTGAAGCTGAGCCATACTCCCCGCCCCTAGATAAGTCCGATGTAAAGGAGCGAGATGTCAATGGAGAGTGGACGTAGTCTTCGGCTAATCATCATTTTCGTCGCCCTAACTATTTTGGCTGCCGCCGTCATCCTTTACACCGGGTTTGCCCTTTTTGGCAAGCATCAACAAAGCGAGGTCGTCGCGGGACAACCCCCAGTAAAGGAGCGCACCAGCATTGGCCCCACTTTCGATGCGGGGACATTCACCGTTAATCTGTTGCCAGGCCAAGGCAGGGTGACCTCCCGTTATTTGCGCACCCAACTAGTCTTTGAAGTCAGTTCACCCAAGGCAATCCAGGAGCTGGAACAGCGAACGCCGCAGGTTAAGGATAAGATAATTAGCATCCTCCGCTCGAAGACTGTTGAAGAGATGATGGATCCCCAAGGGGATAATCGACTGCGGGAGGAAATCAAGGAAGGAATCAACCAACTGCTCCACCAAGGGGAAATCGTCGAGGTCTACTTCATCGACCTTGTGATCCAATGAGGTGAAGCCCGATGGAAGGGTCTTGCCAGGACAGACAACCCGCGAAATTCAGTTTTCGTCACCGACCCAAGGGCAGCCAGGTCGTTTACCAGTTTTATCGTGAGGGGTCGCAAAAGCTGGCAAGGCGTCTAGAAAGGCTGCTTAGCACCAGCGTCCAGGCCTGGCTTAGGGAGGTCCGGTTTGGCCTGCGGGCAGGATCATTCCCGGATGGTTACTTATTTGCCTTCCAGGAAAGAGAGTCTTGCGATCTGGGGTACATGCACCTGGAAGGACATCTTGTCCGAGCTATCCTGCAGCGACTGTTAGGGGTCGATGGGCCTGACGCGGCATACAAGGAGCTCACCCTCCTGCAACGGGGAGTCCTCCTAGGGGTGGTCAAAGGTCAGCTGGAGAGTCTCGACTTGCCCGCCCAGGTTGATTTTGCAAAGGGCCAGGGACCTCACCCGTCGCCCGAGGCCATGCACATTGCCATTCGCTTGCGGATAGGCGGTGTGGCGGGGATGCTCCACCTTCATCTTCCGCCGTCAATGGTGGGGCCAAGACCATCATCGCCGCGCCTTGACGAGTATTCTTTGACGCTGACGGCTTGCTTGGGGGAGGAGGAGCTCACCCTCGAGGAATATCTTGAACTAGAATGTGGCGATGTGGTCTTGTTAGGTTCGACCAAGGACCCTTTGCCTGTTTACATCGGGCAAAGGCGCTGGCTGCGGGCCAAGCCGGGGATTTGCGGGACACGCATGGGGATTCAGATTACCGACATACTGCACGAAGGAGATCGATCCTGTGAATAGGAATATTCTTTCCCAAGCAGAACTCGATGCCTTGTTGGGTAATGGCCTGCAAGATGGGTCCTCGATGCGGGACTTAGACATGGACACCTTAACGGAACTAGTCCAAGTCTGCGTCCAAAGCACGGCCCAGACCCTCCAGCAGCATCTTACGCCGACTATCAGTCTCCATCCTCCCGAAGGATGGGAGTGTACCTGGGAGGAGTTTCGCGCTGCCTTATCAGAAGAAGACTACTTGGCCCTCCTTGCCGAGTATGGAGAACCTCTTCGCGGCGGTACACTGTCTTTGTTTACCTTTGATAATCTAGAGTCGGCGGCAGCTATTATCCCCGGGGGCGCCGCCACAGGCGAGGCTTTGCTTTACACGATTGTCGAACAGTTTGCCAATACCCTCAACTCCCTATTGGATGAGTCCCTTGAAACCCGCCTAGGCATTGTTGAGCGGGTCGGTCCTGATGGGTTGAAAAGCCTGTTGCCCCTGCGCAACGGCGAGGAGTTCATCGCCTTTCGGTTTGGCTTTTTTATCGAGAACGTGACTAGTCTCGAAGGTCATCTGCTCCTCCCTGTAAGTGTTGCGGAACAGCTGATCAGCGCCTTGCACCATGCGCCGCCGCCTTCCCCAAGGCGGGGCCAACGGCGGGAGGCAAGAAGCGTCTATCCTGCCCAGTTCCCGCCTTTGCGTCCAGATCCCGAGGAAGAGATCGGTCAAGACATACACCTGCTGGCCGATGTGGAACTGGACCTGTATGTCGAGCTGGGACAGACCCAAATGAAGGTTGAAGAAGTCCTGCAACTCGGCATCAGTGACTACATCACCTTGGATAAGACGGCGGGCGAGCAGGTAGAGGTTTACATCAACCAAAAGGCCTTTGCCAGGGGCGAGGTCATTGTCATCGATGAACATCTGGCGGTGAAGCTCACCGATATCATCGAACCGGAAGAGAGGCTGGATCAGATTTCCATCGGGTCCGAATGAGAACTAGTCGGATGGGTCTTCCGGCTCAATCTTGCTCCGATCGGAGGCGATGCCCTTGACGGGCCCGGACCAGGCAAACCTTTTTTGGGAAGCCGCGAAGGTTTTTCTGACCCTTCTTTTGTTCATCCCCTTCATCTACTTGGCCACTCGGTTTTACGCACAAAAAGGCCTGCGGGCCGTAGAGGGAAGAAGACGGCTGTCAGTTGCCGAAGTCTATTCCTTAGGGCCGCGCCAAAAACTAGTCCTCCTTGAAGTGGGACAGCGGCTTCTCTTGCTCGGGGTGACCGATGGGGCAATTAACGTGCTGCTGGAGATGGACCAAGAGGACCTGCCGGCCTTGCCCCTAGAGGAGGCGCCGGGGTTTGCAGGCAAATTGCGGAAGGCTCTAGGACAGCTGACGGATAGCAGGGAGGCGACGGACGATTGAACAAGCGCTTCGTTGGACTGTTAGCAATACTGTTCGCACTTGCCGTCCTACTGCCCGGCAGTGCGTTAGCCCAGCCAATTCCCTTCCCCCGCGTCGAGATTGGCATCGGCGCCGCCGAAACACCGACGGAGGTAGCGCAAAGCCTGCAGATTCTGTTCTTGCTGACTGTCCTGGCCTTAGCGCCAGCTATCCTCGTATTGATGACTTCCTTCACCAGGGTCATCATCGTGTTGTCCTTTGTCCGCAACGCTCTGGCCACCCAACAGATGCCCCCCAATCAGGTGTTGATAGGGTTGGCCTTGTTCTTAACCTTCTTCATCATGGCGCCGACTTGGCAGGTCATCAACAATGAGGCAATTCAACCTTACTTGGCTGGGGAGCTTGCCCAAGATGAGGCCCTAGCCAGAGTCGATGCCCAGATGCGCACTTTCATGCTCCGGTACACCAGGGAAAAAGACTTGGAGCTTTTCGTTCAGTACGCCAGTGGGGCCCAACCCGCAACGATCGAAGATGTGCCGACTTACCAGCTTATTCCGGCATTCGTCATCAGTGAGCTGAAAACGGCATTTCAACTAGGTTTCATCATTTTTATTCCCTTCATCGTCATCGACATGATCGTAGCCAGCGTGCTGATGTCCATGGGCATGCTCATGCTGCCGCCAGTGATGATCTCGCTGCCCTTTAAGATATTGCTCTTCGTGCTAGTTGACGGCTGGCACCTGATCACTCGTTCGTTGCTCATAAGCTTCCAATAGGAGGGTATGAACCTTGACGGAAATGACGGTCATTGAGCTGGGACGACGAGCCCTTTGGACGGTCCTGTTGGTGGCAGGGCCAATCTTGGGACTAGCCTTGATCACAGGCCTTTTGGTCAGTATTTTCCAGGCCACAACCCAAGTCCAAGAGCAGACCCTCACTTTTGTGCCGAAGCTATTTGCCGTCCTGGGGGCGACTATCCTCTTCGGACCTTGGATGGTCCAAACGCTCTTGGAATTTGCCGGCGGGCTCTTGGCGAACATGCATTTATACATCGGTTGATCAGGGAGGGAGCGGCCTTGAGGCCGCGCAAGTCTTGTGGGAAGGTTTTGCACAGCAGGCGCCAGGACTCTTCCTGGTTTTCACCCGTTTGAGCGGATTAATCGTGACCGCTCCTTTGTTTAGTTACCGCAACGTCCCCATCTTGCTGAAAATGGCCTTCGCCAGCCTGTTGGCGGCCATTCTGTTCCCCTATGCCATGCCCCCAAGTACGGCAGAGTTCTTGTCCCTATCTTATTTTCTCCAAGTCCTCGAAGAGCTGGCCCTGGGACTTGCCCTAGGCTTCGTCGCTAGTTTGAGCCTGCAGGCCATCTACTTGGCCGGCCAGCTCATGGACGTGCCTATGGGCTTTGGAATGGTCAACATCCTCGATCCCCAACTGGGAGTGCAAGTGCCCATTATGGCCCGTTTCTACAACATCGTTGCCATCTTAGTCTTCCTAGGCGTCAACGGCCACCACATGGTGCTGATGGCCCTGATGCGAAGCTTTGAACTTCTTCCCATCGGCCAGGTAAGCTGGGGACCGGGAGTAGTGATGGCGCTAGTCAGGGGCTTTGCTTGGATGTTTGTCTTGGGCGTTAAGATCGCCTTGCCCATCATGGGCGCCATTTTCCTGACAGATATCGCCCTGGGCGTCATTGCCCGGTCAGTTCCCCAAATGAACGTGTTTCTCGTCGGCTTCCCCGTCAAAATTGGCGTAGGTCTGTTTCTACTAGTTTTCGTAGTGCCGACTTACGTCCGGGTCATTGCCCAGCTCTTCAGTGAGGGCGGCGACATGCTCTCCCACTTGTGGGAATTCATCGGTTCCCTGAAAGGATGAGGGACTTGGCCGAGTTCATGAATCTGCAGCTTTTTGCCGGGGAAAAGACCGAGCCGGCAACTCCCCGTCATCGTCAGCGGGTTCGCCAGCGGGGGCAGGTGGCGGTCAGCAGGGAGCTGACTAGCGCCCTCATCCTCTTGGCGAGCATCCTGGCCTTGACCAGCTTCAGCGGGCACGCCTTCGAGCAGATCGGTCGACTAATTGAATACGCGTTCAGCGAGCCTTTCTATGGGGTGGATTTGACGCCGGCTCATCTGCGGGAAATCGTCCCCGTTACCTTAGGTGCATACTTAAAAACGGCAAGTCCCATCATCCTCATCATTATGGTGACAGGGGCCTTGACCCAGATGGTCCAGGTGGGCCTTGTTTTCAGCGGCGAGCCCCTGTCGCCCAAACTAGAAAGGATCAATCCCGCCGAGGGCCTTAGGCGGATCTTTTCCAGGCAGTCTGTTGTTGAATGTGCCAAAGCCCTGCTGAAGGTGGCGCTAATCGGTTTTACCGCCTTTGATATGCTCCGCAAGGCATGGGCGAGATTCCCCGAACTTATTTCCCTCAATCCTCTGGAAAGCGCCCAGCTCATCGGCCAACTAGCCAGGACCATGGTCCTTCGCATAGGCATGCTGCTCCTTTGCCTTGCTGCCCTTGACTATCTGTATCAGCGATGGCAATTCGAGCGGAGCATCATGATGAGCGTCCAGGAAGTGCGCGATGAATACAAGGAGATGGAAGGAGACCCAACCATTAGGTCCAAGATCCGGCAGATGCAAAGGCAAATGGCGAGCCGGCGGATGATGCAAAGGATACCGGAGGCGGATGTGGTGATCACCAACCCTGTTCATCTCGCGGTGGCCTTGCAGTATATTCCCGACAAGATGAACGCGCCCCAAGTAGTGGCCAAGGGGGCAGGTCCCCTAGCCGAGCGGATCAAAGCTATCGCCAAGGAACACAACGTCCACATCGTGGAGAATCCGCCCTTGGCCCAAGGGCTTTATGCTGCCGTCGAGGTGGGGGAGGAGATCCCGCCGGCTTTGTATCAGGCCGTTGCGGAGGTTTTGGCCCTGGTCTTTCGTTTGCGTCGGAAAGGCCCGGAATAGAGGAGACCTGCCCCCAAGTGGCGAATCTTGGATCCCAAAAGGGGGGACGCAAAAGTGGCTGCACAGCCTTGGCAGCGCTGGTTCCATCACACTGATATCCTGGTCGTAGCGGCGGTGGTGCTGATCATTGTCATGATGGTCATCCCGTTGCCGCCCATCTTGTTGGATATATTGCTGGCCACCAACATCTGCGCAGCCTTGTTGATCCTCCTGCTGACCATGAATGTCACGGAACCTTTAGAGTTCTCCATTTTCCCCTCGCTGCTATTGCTTGCCACCTTGTTCCGGCTGGCTTTGAACGTGTCATCGACCCGGCTGATCCTGCTCCATGGCCACGCCGGGAAAGTCATCGATGCCTTTGGCCAGTTCGTGGTCGGCGGCAACTACGTAGTTGGTTTTGTGATCTTTTTCATCCTCGTCATCGTGCAATTCGTGGTCATCACCAAGGGAGCTGAACGGGTCGCTGAGGTGGCCGCGCGGTTCACCCTCGATGCCATGCCCGGCAAACAGATGAGCATCGATGCTGATTTGAATGCGGGCCTAATCAATGATGCTGAGGCCCGCCAGCGGCGCCGGGACATCGAGCGGGAAGCGGACTTTTACGGGGCGATGGACGGAGCCAGCAAGTTTGTCAAGGGCGATGCTATCGCCGGCATCATCATCCTCCTGATCGACATCCTCGGCGGCATAGTGATCGGCGTCGTCCAGAAGAACATGACCCTGCAGGGGGCATTGCAGCACTACTGTCTGCTGACTGTGGGCGATGGACTTGTCAGCCAGATCCCCGCCCTGCTTATTTCCACCGCAACGGGGATCATCATCACCCGAGCCGCCTCCGAGGCAAACCTAGGGCAAGACTTGACCGGGCAGCTCTTCCGCCAACCCCGGGTGCTAGCCAGCTCCGCTGGCGTGCTGCTCTTCTTCGCCCTGGTGCCGGGACTGCCGACCCTTCCCTTCTTGCTGCTCGCGGCAGGGATGGGCTCCCTAGCCTATGGCATCGATCGGGCCCAGCGGATCCAGGAGGAAAAAAGCTACGCAGCCCAGCGGGCCGCGCAGGTCGAAGAAGGCAAGAAGCCGACCAGCGTCCTGCCCCTGCTCCAGATGGACATGATGGAGATCGAGATCGGCTACGGGCTGATTCCCCTGGTGGATGTGGAACAGGGAGGAGACCTCCTTGAGCGGGTGACCATGATCCGCCGGCAGTGCGCCCTGGAGCTGGGGATCGTCATCCCGGCCATACGCATCAGGGACAACATGCAGCTGTCGCCAAATACCTACTGCATCAAGATCAAGGGAGTGGAAATGGGCAGCGGGGAGCTGATGTGCCGATATTACCTCGCCATGAAAGCCGGACCTGTCTCCGAAGAGATACCCGGCATTGCCACCACCGAACCGGCATTCGGTCTGCCGGCCCTGTGGATCACTGAAGACAAGCGCGAACAGGCAGAGTGGGCCGGCTACACCGTTGTGGATGCGCCGTCGGTGCTGGCCACCCACTTGACGGAAATCATTAAGTCCCACGCCCATGAACTGTTGGGACGCCAAGAGGTAAAAACCCTCCTCGATGCTCTGCGGGAACAGTATTCGGCCGTAGTCGAAGAGTTGGTGCCGGACCTGCTCACCCTGGGAGAAATCCAGAAGGTTTTGCAAAATCTCCTGCGGGAAGGGGTTTCCATCCGCAACTTGGTCACTATCCTGGAGACATTGGCGGACAACGCCCGCCACACTAGAGATCCAGAAGTCTTGACGGAACAGGTGCGCCAGAGTCTTGCCCGTCAAATCTCCAGCCAGTATGCCGTGGATGGGGTCATCCCGGTGATCACCTTAGAGCCCCGATTGGAGGAGGAGCTCCTCGAGCGATTGGAAGGGGAGGGAGCGACGCACTTGGTCCTCGAGCCCCACCGCGCCCAAGGTTTGATCGAGCAGCTGGCATCGCTCCTGGAGAAGGCCGCGGCCCAAGGGGTGCAGGCGGTGTGCCTGTGCTCAAGTCGATTGCGCCTTCCCTTGCGCAAACTGACGGAAAGGGTATTGCCTCGTTTGACTGTCTTGGCGTATAGCGAGATAGCCCATGAATTTGAGGTACAATCCTTCGGGATGGTGAATGTTTCCCATGAGGGTTAAGCGTTTTGTGGGCAAGTCCATGAAGGAAGCTGTTGCCCAGCTGAAGGCAACCTTCGGCGATGAGGCCGTTATACTGCATACGAAGCGCTCCCGGAGTGGGCCCTTCGGCCTTTTTGGCCGGCCTAGGGTGGAGATCATCGCCGCCTTGGATGTCGCGCCGAAGCCAACGTCCCCGCCGGTAAACTCCTCGGAATTGCAGCTTTTGCAGCAGGAACTGCGGGAGGTTAAAGGGCTGTTAGCATCACAAAGCAAGGAGACCGGGCCTTGGCAATCCTTGTATGAGGAGCTGGTGGCTGGGGAGGTCGACCCGAAAAACGCCAAGGATCTGTTGGACAAGATGACCCAAGTCCTGCCCCCCCTTTCGCCGCCGGAGGAGGCCGCCGCAGTCCTGAAGGAGATCCTAGCCGAAGAAATCCGGGTTGTGCCGCCCTGGAACCTGGCCGAGGGGACGCGGGTGGTGGCCTTAGTTGGTCCCACCGGCGTGGGGAAGACCACTACCATCGCCAAGATCGCGGCCAACTACGCTTTACTCGCCAAGCGACGAGTGAGCCTGTTGACGATGGATACTTATCGAATTGCGGCGGCTGAACAGCTTAAGACATACGCTGAGATCATTGGCGTGCCCCTCGAGGTTGTGTTCACACCCCAGGCTCTGCGCGAAGCCTTAGAAAGACATAAACATAGCGATCTAATCCTGATCGATACGGCTGGGCGGAGCCAGCACAACAAGATGCATCTGGCGGAGTTGAAGGCTTTTCTCGATCAAGCCCAACCCGATGAGGTCCATCTGGTCCTGAGCGCGACGACGAAAACAAGGGATGCAATGGAAATCATCGATGGCTTTGCGGCAGTTTTGCCTCTTAACCGTCTGATCATCACTAAGCTTGATGAAACAAGCAGCTACGGAATGATCCTGAATGCCTGTCGACACCTGGGCCAGCCGCTGGCATATGTTACCACTGGACAAAGCGTCCCCGAAGACATCGAGGTAGCCGATCCGAACAAGATCGCCGATCTTATCTTGGGGGGATAGGCATGTACGATCAGGCAGAGACCCTCAGACAACTCAGCGCCCAGACAAACGTACCACCTCAATCGTCCCCGGCGCGGGTCATTGCCATTACTAGTGGTAAAGGTGGAGTTGGAAAGACAAATCTGGCGGTCAATGTCGGTCTGGCCCTGGCCAGGATGGGTGTACGGACAGGGGTCCTCGATGCCGATTTGGGCATGGGTAATGTGGATATTGTCCTGGGCGTCGTCCCCCAATTCAACCTGAGCCATGTCATCTATGGGCAGAAGAGGATGAAGGACATCCTCGTGGAAGGCCCGGAATCAATGAAGATCCTAGCCGGGTGTTCGGGGCTGTATGAGCTGGCCAACTTGAGCCAATGGCGGCTGCAGCGGCTGACTAATGCCCTGGGGGAGCTAGATGATCAGCTGGATATTCTCTTGATCGATACAGGCGCCGGCATTTCCCGCAATGTCCTCAGTTTTCTGCTCTCGGTCCAGGAGGTTATTGTCATAACCACAAATGAACCTACATCCATTACCGATACATATGGCCTGATCAAGGTGCTCAATCAAAGCAATCCCAACTGCAAAGTCTCACTGGTTGTGAACATGGTCCGCAATCAAAGGGAAGCTGAGGGCGTTTGCCGAAAGCTGAACATGGTGGTGGAAAAATTCCTCCACACACAGCTGGACTATTTGGGGTACATGCCCTTTGATGATGCTGTGGCAAGGTCAGTGCAACAGCAAAAACCAATCCTCCAAGCTTACCCCTACAGTCCGGCGGCCAGAGCAATTGCGCAAATGGCGGCAGCCATTTGTGAGCGGCCCCGTCCCGCAAGCGGCGGGATTAGGGAAATTTTTGCTCGGATGGTTCAGCTTTTTTCCAGGTAGGAGGGGGAGCATTGCAGGGCAATTTGAGCATCGGTCAGTTGATGGCTATTCAAGTGGATCGGAAACGCTACAATACTCGCATCGAAGGTTTGACTGACGAGACGATCTACCTGGCTGCACCTACGGAGCGGCAATTACCAGTACACATAGAGCCCGGCACCGAGGTAGTCATCAGTTATGTGTCCAAGGATCCGATGCGAGGATGCCGATGGACGGCCAAGGCCCAAGTAAGAGGTGCAGCTCGGGGTCGCATTCCCCTCCTTGCTGTTAGTCGTCCCGACCGATGGATAAGGAAGCAAGACAGAAGATTCGTTCGGGTTCCTTGCACTTTCGAAATCCGCGTGGTTAGTGGTGACGTGACCTATTCAGGGCTCACCCAGGACATCAGCGGCGGCGGCATGCTCATTCTTCTGCCCGCCAAAGTAAAACCGGGCAGCACAGTTGTCCTTCAGTTTACCCTGCCACCAGATGAACCGATGGAACTTGCGGCCCAAGTCGTTCGACATCTGCCGGAGCAAGGGAAGATGATTCCGACGGCGGTGAAATTTGTCGATCTGGACGAGCGGGAAAGGGACAGGATCATCAAGTTCGTCTTCGCCAGGCAGAGGAGCTTGCGCCGTAAGGGATTGTTGTGACAGGGAGGGCCTCCGTTGAGCGAGGATTACATCAACACCTTATGGAGGAAGTATAAAACTGAAAATGATGCTGCCGCCCAGCAGCAGCTGATCGTTGAGTATGCGCCGTTAGTCAAGTACGTCGCCGGCCGGGTCGCGATCAGTCTGCCCCCGACGGTGGAGCTAGACGATCTGATCAGCTACGGCATCTTTGGCCTCATCGATTCCATCGAACGGTTTGATCCCGACCGCGGCGTCAAGTTTGAAACCTATGCCATCGTGCGCATCAGAGGGGCGATCATCGATGGTCTGCGGAATTTCGATTGGGTGCCCCGGTCGGTGCGCACCAAGGCTAAGCGCCTCGAAGAGGCTTACAGCAGATTAGAAAAAGAGCTCAACCGAACCCCTACCGACGAAGAACTCAGTGAATCACTAAACATGACGATGCAGCAGTTCCATGACGCCTTGCAGGAAGTAAGCGCTACTACCCTCACTTCCCTTGATGATTTGTGGTTCAGTGAAGGGAGCGAGGATTCCTTAAGGGTCATGGACACCATCGAGGACACAAAGAGCGTCGATCCCATCACTGAGGTGGAGATAAGGGAAAAGAAGATGCTGCTAGCAGAGGCTATCGATCAGCTAGGGGAGAGGGAACGGCTAGTCATTACCTTATACTATTACGAAGGCTTGACCCTCAAAGAAATCGGCGCAGTCCTTGGCGTATCCGAGTCCCGCATTTGTCAAATCCACGGGCAAGCCATCATCCACCTGCGCAGTCGACTTAACCCCCATCGGGCTGCCATGGTGGACTGAGAAGGGGGAATCAACGATGAACATCAAGCCCCCCGACCTACAGGTCCTAGTGAGCCGAGCGGATGAAACTGGCCGTATTCAACGTATCCAGGATCAACACCAGCTGCAAGCCCAACTCCAGCAGCAAGCCCAAGAGCTCCAAGACGCAGCCAGGCGACAAAGCCAAGTAACCCAGGTTCCTCGGTCAGTGGCGGGAAACGTCGACCCCGACAGGCGCCGACGAGGGGAAGGAAGGGCCAGGCAAAGGTCCCCTCGCCCCAAAAAAGGGGAAGCCGCTTTGGAAGCTAGTGAACCGGGGAAGGGAAACCGCATCGACATCCGGGTTTGAGGTGGTGACGAAGTGTTTTATATCGGGGTGCTTTTGGGGGCAATGCTTTGCCTCCTTATTCTCCTTTGGCGCCAGCGCCCAGAGCCCCAAGGCCAATTCGGAGCGCTGGAGCTTACCCTTCATGAAATGCTTGAAGAGTTGGAAACCAAGTACCGGGAGCTTGAGAGCCGTCTCGACGGCAAGGCAGCGGAACTGGAAGCTCTCCTCGAGCAAGCACGACTGGTGCATCAGGCAGCCTCGTTGGATGGGGATAAGCAGCAAATCAAGGCCAGCGAGAAGACACTGGCTGTCCATCGCCTAGCTGACCAAGGCCTTGAACCTGTGGCCATCGCCCAAGAATTGGGATTGGGTACAGGGGAGGTAACGCTGATTCTAGGTTTGCAGGAGCTCATAGGGGAAGATCAAACCTCTACTTGACTTAGTCAAGGGAGCGTCTTGCCGATGGCCATCAGTCAGGCCCTGACAATATCACAGACCAACAGCAAAACCGGCATATTCTGTTGATAAGGCCGATCCTTTGTGGTATACTACTTAGCGGTGCAACTACGCACGTCCTTGGATGGGGCTGAGGGTGCCTGCGGGTCTCAGTCGCAAAGGAAGAGGACGGAGGAACAACCAAAGGGAGAGGAGGTGAACGAATGGCCATTATCACGATGAAGCAGCTGTTAGAGGCCGGCGTTCACTTTGGACACCAGACACGACGTTGGAACCCTAAGATGAAGCCTTATATCTTCACGGAACGGAACGGGATCTACATTATTGACTTGCAGCAAACCGTCCGCCGTGTGGAGGAGGCCTACAACTTCGTCCGGGATACCGTCCGAGAAGGCGGGACCTTGCTTTTTGTAGGCACTAAGAAGCAGGCCCAGGAGACAGTCTACGAAGAAGCCACCCGCTGCGGGATGAGCTACGTCAACCAGCGATGGCTAGGTGGAACGCTGACCAACTTCCGCACCATCAGGAGCCGAATTGAACACCTGAAGCAGCTCGAAGCCATGGAGGAAGACGGTTCGTTGTTCTCCCTTCCCAAGAAAGAAGTCATCGCCTTGCGGAAAGAGAAGGAGAAGCTGCAGCGGTTCCTCGGTGGCATCAAGAACATGGACACCCTACCTTCGGCCGTTTTCATCATCGATCCCCGCAAAGAAAGGATCGCCGTCGCCGAAGCCCGCAAGCTAGGGATTCCCATCATCGCCATTGTTGACACCAACTGCGATCCTGATGAGATCGACTTGGTGATCCCTGGAAACGACGACGCCATCCGGGCAGTCAAGCTGTTGACGAGCAAGATGGCCGACGCCGTTTTGGAAGGGCTAGAGGGACTGCAAATGGCCGATGTGCCGTCCGATGACGAAGAAGAGGACATGGATGTGGATATAGAAGATGAGGCTTTGGATATATGAACACCTGAGGGCTCAGGCCGGGGCAATCCCGAGCCCGAGCCCTTTTTGACAGCATGGTGAAAGGCAGGGAAGCATATGGAGATTACAGCCTCCATGGTAAAGGAGCTACGGGAACGCACCGGCTCAGGCATGATGGACTGCAAGCGAGCCTTGATCGAGACTAAGGGAGATATAGAAGCCGCCATCGACTATCTGCGCCAACAAGGTTTGTCGGCCGCGGCCAAGAAGGCTGGACGGATTGCCGCCGAAGGCATTGTCGACAGCTATATACACATGGGCGGCAGGATTGGCGTCTTGATTGAAGTCAACTGCGAGACGGACTTCGTGGCCAAGACGGAGCAGTTCCGCACCTTCGTCCGGGATATGGCGATGCAGGTGGCAGCGAGCAAGCCCGAGTATGTAAGTCGAGACGAGGTGCCCGCGGACGTGATCCAGAGAGAGCGGGAGGTATATCGTGCCGCCGCCCTCAATGAAGGCAAGCCAGAGCGGATTGTGGACAAGATCGTCGACGGCCGTCTGGAGAAGTTCTTCAAGGAGGTCTGCCTCCTCGAGCAACCCTTCATCAGGGATCCGGACCGTTCGGTGGAATTAGTCCTGAAGGAAACCATCGCGCAGCTGGGAGAAAATATCTCTATCCGCCGGTTCACCCGTTATGAAATGGGCGAAGGACTGGCCAAGCGACAAGATGATTTTGCCGACGAAGTAATGGCTCAAATCAACAAGTAACTTGGCACAGAAATGGGTGTTATCATGCCTAAGCCCAAATATCATCGGGTTATTCTCAAACTCAGTGGAGAGGCTCTGGCGGGAGAACAAGGCTTCGGCATCAGTCTAGACGTGGTCAACATGATCGCCGCTGAGATTCGGGAGGTCGTCAATCGGGGGGTAGAGGTCGCGGTAGTCGTCGGGGGTGGAAACATCTGGCGGGGAGAAGCAGGTTCAGCGAAAGGCATGGACCGCACCACCGCCGACTACATGGGCATGCTGGCCACCACCATCAACGCCCTGGCGCTGCAAGACTCCTTGGAGAAGCTGGGCGTGGAGACGAGGGTGCAAAGTGCCATCGAAATGCGGCAAATAGCCGAACCTTACATCCGCCGAAGGGCAATGCGCCATCTGGAAAAGGGACGGGTGGTCATTTTCGCCTCAGGGACGGGCAACCCCTATTTCTCCACCGATACGACGGCCGCCCTTCGGGCCGCCGAGATTGAAGCAGAGGTCATCTTAATGGCTAAGAGGGGGGTTGATGGGGTTTATGATTCCGATCCCCACCTCAACCCCCAGGCGAAGAAGTACACCCACCTGGATTACATCGACGTCCTGAACAAGGGCCTCGGCGTGATGGATTCGACGGCCACATCCCTTTGCATGGACAATCGGATTCCTATCGTCGTCTTCAACTTTGATATGCCGAACAACATCGTGAGGGCAGTCATGGGAGAAGAGATCGGTACTATCGTGGGAGGAGGTGCCCCAAAGTGATCGAAGACCTTCTTCTGGAGACTGAGGAACGTATGCAGGCTGTCATCGACGTCGCCAAGAAGGAATTGGCCGCCGTCCGCACGGGGCGAGCCAACCCGGCACTACTAAACAAGGTTGTTGTTGATTACTATGGAACTCCTACCCCTCTTAATCAGCTAGCCACCATCACTGCACCTGACGCCCGCTTATTGGTGGTGCAGCCATGGGACAAGAACTCCATCAAGGACGTGGAAAAGGCTCTCCTCAAGTCTGAGCTTGGCCTGACGCCTAACGTCGATGGCAACACGATCCGATTACCAATCCCCCAGCTGACCGAGGAGCGGCGCAAAGAACTAGTCAAGATGATCAGAAAGGACATGGAAGAAAAGCGGATAGCGATTCGCAACATCCGCCGCGACAGCAATGAACAGCTGAAGGCCGCGGAGAAGAACGGCGAGCTGCCAGAAGATGATTCCCGTCGCGCCCAAGACGAAGTGCAGAAGCTCACGGACAAGTACATCGCCGAAGTTGACCGGTTGCTCGCGGCCAAAGAAGAGGAGATCATGGCCTTTTGAGCAGGGAATTATCCTGTTTGCTGGGATTGGAATTGTCTAAAGCGGAGGAAATACTCACTGCCAGGGGCATGACCATCGAGGTTTTGTTCACCAGCCCGCCCCAGAGGACCAGCTTAAGCGACGAGGTTCGTGTAATCGGCTTGAGGGAAAGTCCCGATGGGGTTTTGTTGGTCTGTGCCCATTCTTGCCGGGGACCCCTTTGACCCCCTCACGCCCGAGGGGGTTAATTAGTCTAGACGAGGGAAGGGTTTGCCATGAATGACCCAACAGTTCGATTCAATGCGGCCCTACATCATCTAGGTGTGATCATGGATGGCAACGGACGCTGGGCGCAGCAAAGGGGGCTTCCCCGCTCCGCCGGTCATCAAGCGGGCGTCCAAGCCCTAAAGAGGCTGGTGTCCTTCGCAGGGGAATACAACATCAGGATCATCACTGCCTTTGCCTTCTCCACGGAGAACTGGCACCGGCCCAGCAGTGAGGTCAACTTCCTCATGAGGCTCTTGGCGGAGACCATCGCCAAAGAAATCGATGAGCTGGCGGAAAAGGGGGTTCACCTCCGCTTCATCGGCCGTTTGCACGAGCTGCCGAAGGACCTGATCCGCACCCTCGACGGGGCCATGGCGCGCACCGCCGCCAATGATCAGCTGGTCCTGAATGTAGCCCTCAACTATGGGGGCCGCGCCGAGATCGTCGATGCAGTCCGCAAGATCGCCGATCTGGTCCAAAGGGGCCAACTCGCCCTGGACGACATCGGTGAGGAGTTGGTGGCCAGGCAGATGACAACAGAAGGACTGCCGGATCCGGATCTCATCATCCGAACGGGCGGGGAGCACCGCTTAAGTAATTTCTTACTCTGGCAATCGGCCTACGCGGAGTTGTGGGTCACTTCCACTTACTGGCCCGACTTCGACCGGCGGGAATTGGTGAGGGCCTTAATGGCATATCAAGTGCGGAAACGACGTTTTGGGAGAATCCATGAAATCTAAAGGATTGGAGAGCAACGCATGCTCACCCGCATTATCACAGCCCTAATAGGAATCCCATTGGTACTAGGCGTGGCATGGTTGGGTGGACCCTATCTGTTGGCTTTCTTGGCATTCCTCAGCTTGCTGATGGGCCGGGAAATGGAGGCAATGTGGGACCGGCTGGGCATTACCCCCTCCCCGGAAATTACCCGGTGGGGAGGTTTATTATTCCTCGTCGCTACATACTTTGATAAAGGCAGCGGGGTCTTGGCTTTCCTGGTCCTATATGCTCTAGCTAGGGAGACTTTGCGGGGAAGACGGCCCTTGCGGCACGGAGGCGCCGCGTTGCTGACGGTCTTGTACACTGGGGGTCTCCTTTGGTGGATCTATGCTCTCCATGCCGGGATGGGACGAAACGCCGTGTTCACCCTGCTCCTCATCGTTTGGTCAACAGACACTGCCGCCTATTTCCTCGGCACTGGATGGGGCAAGACTCCCCTGTGTCCCAGCATCAGTCCGAAAAAGACCCGTGAGGGCGCATTAGCCGGACTGGCCGCGGGGACCGTCGCCGGTTCCCTAGGGGGCGTTCATCTTTTGTCTTTAGGTCCAGGAGCAGCCGTGGTAGGAGCCGCGGCCGTGAGCCTGGCGGCCCAGACTGGCGATCTGGTCGAATCGGCCATCAAGAGGGAGGCGGAGGTGAAAGACTCGGGCAATCTGCTGCCGGGACATGGAGGGCTGCTCGACCGCTTTGACAGCTTGTTGTTCGCTGCCCCCGTTGCCTATCACTTTTTGTCCCTATGGATGTGAGTCCCTGTGGAACAAAAGGAAGGGCTGGACCTTTATTGGGTGGTAAGCGTCTTGGCCCTGCTTGCGGCCATGTGGATCCTGATCCCATTGGTCACCCCGTTCATCCTGGCTCTCCTCTTTGCGTCGATCATCGACCCCATGGTCGACCTCCTGGAGGCGAAAGGGCGCCTGGGACGGGGTGCAGCCGTTCTGTTGGTGGGGTTTTGCCTCCTTGGGCTGCTTCTGTTTGTGGGGGGAGCTTTCTATTTGCATCTCGGCGGGGAAATAAGGGAGCTGGTTGCCCGTCTTGCCCCCGATGCCGCCAACAGCCTCGATGAGTTTTGGAGGAGCCGCCTGGACGACTGGACCGACTCCCTGCCGCCCCAGCTGGGGGTCATCCTCGAACAGACTTTAGGGAACATGCCAGGCCTTTTGGCCATGGCCCTGAGGGAAGGATGGGAGTTGCTCCAGCGACTTCCTAGGGCCCTGGGGACGGTGGTGGTTACGCTGCTGGCCACCTTCTTCATCAGTCGCGATAAGCGTCAACTGACCGCGGGACTGAAGAAGCTGACTCCCCTAAGGTGGCACCGACGGTTATCCCAGGTGAAGCAGGAGTTGATGACGTCTATCATGGGCTTCATCCGGGCGCAATTGATCCTGATAACCCTGTCGACGAGTCTTTTCGTTGCGGGACTTAACCTGCTGGACCTGCCCTATGCCGGCTTGTTAGGGGTGACCGCGGGACTGTTCGACCTGCTGCCGGTCCTAGGGCCTGGGCTCGTATTGACCCCTGTAGCCCTGTACCTGGCTTTAGAGGACATTGGCCGGGGACTTGCTTGCCTTTTCCTGCTGCTTGCAGTAGTTGCCATCCGGCAGCTTTGCGAATCAAAGATCGTCGGCCACTACATTGGCATCCATCCTCTGATGGCTTTATTAGGCATCTACGTAGGAGCCAGGCTGTGGGGCATCGAAGGTTTCGTTTTAGGTCCCCTGCTCTTGATCCTACTGAGGGCTCTCCTTTGGGTGCAAAATGGGCCCTCGTTTCCCAGTAGACCACATAGATAGGAGGTACAGCGGCGCGATATTGGCCGCATCGGCATGAAGAGAATTGCCATTCTAGGTTCGACCGGGTCCATTGGCAGACAGACCGTTGAGATCATCGCCCATTACCCGGACCGTTTCCAGGTCGTTGCTCTAACCGCGGGCAGGAACACCCACCTCCTGGCCCAGCAAGCGGAGGAGCTGAAGCCAGAGCTAGTCGTAGTGGACGATCCTGATTCAGCCAGAGAATTGCGGGGCATGCTAAGTAACAACATCGATGTCATGGCGGGGACCGAGGGCCTCCTCGCGGCCGCCGCCCATCCCCAGGCAGAGCTGGTAGTGGTTGCGGTGGTGGGGGCCCGGGGGATCTTGCCCACCCTTGCTGCCATCGATGCTGGCAAAGATATTGGACTCGCCAACAAGGAGTCATTGGTGGCGGCGGGAGAATTGGTGATGGCCAAAGCCAAGGAGCAGCATGTGCGCATACTCCCCATCGACAGCGAACATAGTGCTGTCTTCCAGTGTCTGCAAGGGCAGGACCCGGCCCATTTGGCCAAGATCATCCTAACCGCCTCCGGCGGACCTTTCCGGACATACACTAGGGAGCAGCTGGAACTGGTCACCCCCAAGGAAGCCCTAAGACATCCCAACTGGGATATGGGGGCGAAAATCACCATCGATTCGGCCACTTTGATGAACAAGGGCTTGGAGGTCATCGAAGCCCACTGGCTCTTTGGTCTGCCCTACGAACAGATCCAGGTCCTCGTCCATCCTCAAAGTATCGTCCATTCCCTGGTCGAACTAGTAGACGGATCGGTGCTTGCCCAGCTTGGGCCGGCCGACATGCGATTGCCCATCCAGTTTGCGTTGACCTTCCCGGAGCGCTGGCCTGCACCGTGGCCCCGGCTGTCCCTTGCCGATGTTGGTTCTTTGACCTTTGCGAAGCCGGATGTAGAGCTGTTTCCCTGCCTGGCTTTGGCTTATGGGGCGGGGAAGGAGGGGGGTACCATGCCCGCGGTCCTCAACGCAGCCAACGAAGAGGCGGTCGCCGCCTTCCTCCAGGAGAAGATCGCCTTCCTAGACATCCCCAGGGTGATCGCGAAGGTCTTGGACAAACACAATAACAAAGGACGGCCAACTATCGACGAGATATTAGCCGCGGACCGGTGGGCCCGGACGAGCGCGCAACATATTATGGAGCAGCCTCAGTTCAAGGGGTGAATGCTGACCTATGGATACACTGCTGGCTTTCATTGTGGTTTTCGGCACCATCGTTTTCTTCCACGAAATGGGCCACTTCCTCATGGCCAAGGCCATGGGCGTCAAGATCTACGAATTCTCGTTAGGGTTTGGTCCGCCCCTGTTGCGACTTCGGCGGAACGGAACGGCGTATGCTATCCGCATCTTGCCCTTAGGAGGATTTGTGAAACTGGCGGGGATGGACGAGCCCTTGGAAGGGGAGGAAGAAGTAAGCCCGAGCGATCCCCAAAACTTCCACAACAAATCTATCTGGCAGCGCATGGCCATCATCGCCGCGGGGCCCCTCATGAACTTTGTCTTGGCCACCCTGTTGTTCATCGCTTATTTTTCCCTGATTCATGTGTTTCCGCCCATTGTGACCAACGTCTTGCCCAACTCGCCCGCGGTCCGGGCGGGAATTCAGCCGGGGGACAGGATCCTAGCCATCAACGGGGAAACTATTACAGAAGTTGGCCAAGTGACCAGGATCATCCGGCGCAATGCCAACCGGCCAGTTACCTTGCGTATCGAGCGGGACGGGGTGATGATGGACCTGTCAGCCGTACCCAATGACCAAGGTCCCGGGGGAACGGGTCTCATCGGCATCGGGCTGGATGAGCAAAAGAGGGATCCCTTGTCTGTGGCCATACCTAAGGGGATCCAAAGCACCAGGAACGTGACCGTCGATCTGGTGGCTTCCTTGGGGCGCATGGTCACTGGCCGGATCGAGCCGGAACTCACAGGACCGGTCGGCATTTTCAAGATGGTCGGGCAGTCGGCCAACCAAGGCATCCAGTATCTGCTCATCTTGGCGGCCATTTTAAACATCAACTTGGGGCTTTTAAATTTCCTGCCCATTCCCATCCTCGATGGGGGCTGGCTCCTTTTCCTCATCCTGGAAGGACTGAGAGGGCGTCCGCTGGAACCTGAACATCAGGGATTGGCCCAGTTCATCGGCCTTGCCCTGTTGATCCTGTTGATGGTTTTCGCCACGTACCGGGATATTCTCCGCATACTGCCCAGTTGAAGGAGGGAAGTCCATTGACGATGGCCCTTCGCGATCAAACCCGCCCTGTCCGGATCGGCGCGGTGCAAGTGGGGGGAGGTGCGCCCATCGCCGTCCAGTCCATGACGAACACGGACACCCGCGATGTGGAGGCCACCTGCGACCAGATCGAGCGCCTGGCCGCAGCGGGGTGCGACATCGTCCGCGTGGCCGTTCCCGACCAGGCGGCAGCGAAGGCGCTGGTCAAGATCAAACAACGAACCTCGCTGCCCTTGGTGGCCGACATCCATTTCAGCCATCGCTTGGCCTTGATGGCCCTCGATGCCGGGGTGGACAAGCTGAGGATTAATCCCGGCAACATCGGGGGCAAGGAAAGGGTTCAAGAGGTAGTGAAGGCGGCCCAGAGCCGTCGCGTACCCATCCGCATCGGTGTTAACGCCGGTTCGTTGGAAAAGGACCTCTTGGCCAAGTATGGTCGGGCAACGCCGGAAGCCATGGTGGAAAGCGCCCTGAGGCACGCAGCCATCTTGGAAGAACTAGGCTTTTTCGATATTGTCATTTCGGTGAAGGCCTTCGATGTCGTGACAACGTGGCAGGCATATCGACTCCTTGCTTCCCGCCGCAATTACCCCCTGCACATCGGCATCACTGAAGCTGGCACCCCCTGGGCTGGCAGCATCCGATCGGCAGTGGGACTCGGCCTCATCTTGGGCCAGGGCCTAGGGGATACCATCCGGGTGTCGTTGACGGGGGATCCCGTCGAAGAGGTAATGGTCGGCTACGAAGTTCTGAAGGCCCTGAATCTCCGGCAGCGGGGACCGATTCTCATTTCTTGCCCCACCTGTGGACGCTGCCAGATCGACCTTCCCCGCCTGGCTAGTGAAGTAGAGAGGAGACTAGCCCACATCAACAAACCGGTTGTGGTGGCGGTGATGGGTTGTGAAGTCAACGGCCCGGGCGAGGCCCGGGAGGCCGATGTGGGCATTGCGGGGGGAAAGAATGCAGCTCTCCTTTTCCGCCGCGGCCAAATGGTCCGCAAGCTGCCTATAGATGAAGTGGTCGACCTGCTCGTCCAGGAAGTGGAGAATTTAGACAAGGAAACGGCAGGGGAGGGAGGCGCTTTCGCGTAGACGCTGCCCACCCTTTCTTTAGGCGAATTGACATGGAGCTTTTGCGTCTGTTAAAATCAGGCTGAAGTGGAGGTAGCTTTATGCGAATGACCAGTGGGTTCATACCAACATTGCGGGAAACACCGGCGGAGGCAGAAATACCCAGCCATAAGCTGATGCTCCGGGCCGGTTTTTTGCGTCGGGCAGCCGCCGGGATTTATACTTACCTGCCCTTGAGCCATCGGGTGCTGATGAAAATCATGCAGATCATCCGGGAAGAGATGAACGCGGCAGGTGGTCAAGAGATCCTGCTGCCAATCGTTCAACCGGCGGAGCTCTGGCACGCCACCGGCCGTTGGGTCGACTACGGCGAAGAGATGTTCCGCCTTAAGGATCGCCACGGCCGGGAGTTTTGTCTAGGCCCCACCCATGAGGAAATCATCACCAGCCTAGTTCAAGGCGAGGTTAGCTCTTATCGCCAGCTGCCCCTTTTGTTGTATCAGATACAGAACAAGTATCGAGATGAAATCAGACCCCGCTTCGGCATCATGCGCGGGCGGGAGTTCATCATGAAGGACCTTTATTCCTTCGACGTGGATCAAAGGGGCCTTGACGAAAGCTACCAGAAGATGTACCAGGCCTACAGCAACGTCTTTGCCCGCTGCGGCCTTGAGACCAAGGCTGTGTTAGCCGACTCCGGGGCCATCGGGGGCAGCCTCACCCACGAATTTGTGGTCCTCGCCGACTGCGGCGAAGCGATCATCGTCTACTGCGCCAACTGTGACTACGCGGCCAACGTGGAAAAGGCCGAATGTCGACCCTTGCCTCGGGAGGACGGAGAGCCCATGCCCTTGGAGAAGGTCTCGACCCCCGGCCAGAAGACTATCGAACAGGTAGCTTCCTTCTTGGGCATCGCCCCCGCGCGCCTCATCAAGACCCTCCTTTACAAGAGCGATGACGAAGTGATCGCCGCCTTGGTCAGGGGCGATCATGAGCTAAATGAGGTGAAGCTGGCCCGGATCGTCGGGACCTTGCAACTAGCGCCAGCCGACGAGGAGACGATCCTCCGGGTTACTGGCGCCCCCGCGGGCTATTGCGGACCCGTTGGTTTGCAGAACGTTCGCCTCATCGTCGACCACGCGGTGGCTGCCCTAGTCAATGGCGTTGCCGGGGCGAATGAAGAAGATGCCCACTTGCTCAATGTGAATATGGGCAGGGATTATGAGCCGGACCTAGTGACCGATATTCGCCTCGTCAAAGCTGGCGACCCATGTCCCAAGTGCGGCACTGCCTTGCTTGGGGCCCGGGGGATCGAAGTGGGCCAGATCTTCCAGCTGGGCACCAAGTACAGCGAAGCCCTGCGCGCCTATTATCTCGATGAAAAGGGCGAACAAAAGCCCATAGTCATGGGTTGCTACGGCATTGGGGTGACCAGGACGATGGCGTCCATCATTGAACAGCACCATGACGAACACGGGATCATCTGGCCCATGTCCGTCGCACCCTTCCATGTCCACATCGTCTCCTTGGGGGATAAGGAGCTGGCCCTGGCGGAAGAGCTTTATGAGCAGCTGACCAGCTCCGGGGTAGAGGTTCTGTTAGACGATCGGGACGAACGACCGGGGGTCAAGTTCAAGGACGCCGATCTCATTGGCATACCTATCCGGATCACCATCGGAGCGAAGTCACTCGCCGAGGGGAAGGTGGAGCTGAAGCTGCGCAGCGGCGAATGGGAAGGCAAACTAGCGCCGGATGAGGTATGTGGGAAGGTGCGGGAGCTCATCGCCAGTAAAGGGGCGTGAACCCCAATTGGATGAAAAGCCAAGGGCCGCGATCATCATCCCGGCTTACAATGAGGAGAATACCCTGGGAAACGTGCTGCGGGCCCTAGCAGGCTCCCAATGGAAGGAAATAATCGTCGTCAGCGACGGTTCTACTGACCGGACGGCTAGGGTGGCCCGCCAACACGGGGCGCAGGTTGTGGAACTGCCCATCAACTTAGGCAAGGGCGGTGCCATGAAGATCGGCTCCTTGAGCACCGCGGCAGAGTATTTGCTGTTCCTCGATGCCGATTTGGTCGGCATCACCGAAGAGCATGTCGCGTCTTTGCTAAACCCTGTCCTGCAGGGCGAGGCGGACATGACAGTAGGCATCTTCGATGAGGGACGTTTGTCGACGGATCTGGCCCAGCGCATTGCCCCGTTCCTTTCCGGGCAGCGGGCCATGCACCGCCGCGTTTTGGAACAAATCCCCGACCTGGAAAAAACCCGCTATGGCGTGGAAGTCGTCCTATCACGTTTTGCCGAGGCCAACGGCCTGCGGGTAAAAGCGGTCATCCTCAAAGACTGCTCCCATGTAATGAAGGAAGAGAAGCAGGGCCTTTGGAAGGGGTTTGCCTCCCGGGTGAAAATGTATTGGGAGATCATCAAGTCCCTTGCCTAGGGAAGGAGAGCAAATGTCGATAATTTGCGTCATCGAACCCGCGCGCGATCATTGGCAGCGGGTTTTGCAGGAAGCAGGCATCCTTGACGATTGGCTTCAAGAAGTCATAGTCAAACGGGTCGAAGTGCACGTCCAAGAGCAGGGATGGCGAATCTTCTTAGGCTGCTCCCTCGATGGCCAGCAGCAACGGGAGCTAATTGCCGGCCTTCAAGGTCTTTTCCCCCAGGTTAAACGGGTGGACCTTGTCTGCCCGTCCCTCGAGGAAGAGGATGATGATGCCTATCTGGAACGAATCCTGAAGGAAGTCGGGCAAAAACCAGCGCCGGTTCCCAAGCAGGAAGCAGCTGGGATCCAGTACGGCCGGGTCATCAAGTCCCCTCCCTGTCCCATAGCGTCGATCCAAGAGGAAGAAAAGAGCGTGGTGGTGGCCGGGGAGATCATCGCCTTGGAATACCAGCCCATGCGCTCCGGCCGCACCCTGCTCCGTTTCGATCTAACGGATCTGACCGACAGCATCACGGTGAAGGTCTTCCTCAAGGAGGGAAGCGAGCTCCAGTTAAATGTTGGCATGTGCGTCTTGGTGCGGGGAGCAGTGATAACCGATCGCCACACCCAGGAACTGACTCTCATGGCCAATGATATCTGCCAACATGAACGGCCTTGCCGCCGTGACGATGCACCGGAAAAACGCATTGAGCTTCACTTTCACTCCAAGATGAGCGCAATGGACGCGACGGTAGACCTCAAAAAGGCCTTTGCCCTAGCCGCCGACTGGGGCCATCCGGCCATCGCCATCACCGATCACGGTGTGGTCCAGGCTTTCCCCGAAGCCCACCAGTTGGGGAAAAAGTACGGGGTCAAAGTCATCTACGGCATGGAGGGCTACCTAGTCGATGAGCCAAATGGGCCTAGCTACCATATTATCATCCTGGCCAGGAACCAACTTGGCCTCAAGAACTTGTACCGGTTAGTGTCCCTGTCCCATGTTGAGCATTTTTACCGAACGCCCCGGATTCCCCGGGAAGAGCTGATTCGCCACCGGGAAGGGCTCCTCCTTGGCTCCGCCTGTGAGGCCGGCGAGCTCTACCAAGCTTTCCTTGCGGGAGAGCCTTCGGAGAAACTAGTCCAAATAGCTTCCTTCTACGACTACCTGGAGATCCAACCCCTGGCGAACAATGCCTTCCTCCTCCGGGAAGGGAGGGTCTCTTCCCAGGAGGACTTGATGATACTAAACGAGCAGATCGTAAGCCTCGGTCGAAAGCTCGGTCTTCCAGTTGTAGCCACGGGGGATGTCCATTTCTTGAATCCTGAAGATGGCATCTACCGGGAGATCCTCTTGGCAGGGCAAGGCTATGCGGATGCTGCCCATCAGCCTCCCCTTTATCTGCGCACAACAACGGAAATGCTGGAGGAGTTTGCCTATCTCGGGGAGCAGACGGCCCGGGAAGTAGTCATCGACAATCCGCGCCGGATCGCCGCTGCCATCGACGATATCGTCCCGATACCTGATGGCCTCCATCCCCCCCACGTACCGGAAGCGGAGGAGAGAATAAGGGAGATGGCCTGGAGGCAAGTCCGAGAGCTTTATGGCAGCCGCCCTCCCGAACTGGTGACAGCTCGCCTTGAGCGGGAGCTTGACGCTATTTGTGACAACGGCTACGCCTCCTTGTACTTAATTGCCCACCGGCTGGTGCAAAAATCCCTCAGTGATGGGTACCTAGTCGGATCGAGGGGATCCGTTGGCTCATCGTTAGTTGCCACCTTGTGTGGAATCACCGAGGTAAATCCCCTCCCACCCCACTACCTATGTCCTAAGTGCCAGTATTGCGATTTTATCACCAGCGGGGAAGTAGAGGCGGGAGTTGACCTGGATGATGCCGACTGTCCCTCATGCGGCGAGCCTCTACGGAAGCTGGGATTTGATATTCCCTTCGAAGTATTCATGGGTTTTCATGGGGATAAGGTGCCCGACATTGACCTGAACTTCTCCGGTGAATACCAGGGGACGATTCACCAGTATGCTGAGGAGCTGTTTGGGGCGGGCCACGTCTACCGAGCCGGCACCATCGCCACGCTGGCCGATCGGACCGCTTTTGGTTTTGTCAAGAAATACACCGAAGAGCAGAATCTGACTGTGCGCGATGCGGAGCTGAACCGGTTAATACAGGGCTGCAGCGGCGTCAAGCGCACAACGGGCCAGCATCCGGGGGGATTGATGATCGTCCCCGAGGGGATGGACATCCATGATTTTTCCCCTATCCAATACCCGGCTAATGATCGAACAAACAATGTCATCACCACCCATTTTGATTACCATGCCATCAGCGAATGCCTGGTCAAGCTGGACATCTTGGGTCATGATGATCCGACCATGCTGCGCATGCTCGGCGACCTGACTGGGACCGATCCCCAGAATGTCCCCCTTGATGACCCGGCAACGATGAGTCTTTTCTCAGGGACGGAGGCCCTCGGTTTGACCCCAGAAGAAGCCGGATGTCCAGTAGGCACTTTAGGGATTCCCGAATTTGGCACCCGGTTCGTCCGCCAGATGCTTGCGGAAACCAGGCCTAATACTTTCGGGGAACTAGTCCGCATCTCCGGCTTCTCCCACGGGACGAATGTATGGACCAATAACGCCCAGGAGCTTATCCGGTCAGGGCAAGCCACCTTGAAGGAAGCCATTGCCTGCCGGGATGACATCATGCTCTATCTCATCCGACAGGGAATCGAAGCAGACCGAGCTTTCAAGGTCATGGAGCAAGTCCGCAAAGGCAGAGGACTAACGGAGGAAGATATCCGCATCATGGAAGCCAATGGTGTACCCCGCTGGTACATCGACTCCTGTCAAAAGATCAGCTACATGTTCCCTAAGGCCCATGCGGTGGCTTATGTGACCATGGCCTTCCGCATCGCCTACTACAAAGTCCACCATCCGGAGGCCTTCTACGCCACCTATTTCACCACCCAAGCCGCCGATTTTGACGCCCACTTGATCCTGCAAGGGCCCGAAACCTTAAAAAGGCGCCTGCAGGAAATTGACCGCAAGGGGAGCGGGGCCACGGCCAAGGAAAAATCGGTGGCGGGACTCTTGGAAGTCGTCTTGGAAGCCTTGGCTCGCGGCATCAGCTTTTTGCCCGTTGACCTTTACAAGTCAGACCCGAAGATTTTCCTGATCACCCCTGCTGGGCTCTTGCCCCCTCTAATTGGTCTGCAAGGGTTAGGGGAAGCTGCAGCAGAGAGCATCGTGGCCGCTCGGCAGGAAGGTTCCTTCACATCCATCGAGGATCTGCGCCGGCGGACCAGGCTGACCAAAACGGTCATCGAAATCCTCGAGGAGCACGGAGCCTTAGGCAGACTCCCGGCCCAAGATCAATTGACCCTTTTCTAAGGACCCTTTCGAGCCCACTGAACCGGTCCCCGTGTTCCCGGCAGGGTGGAACATGCGGCGCCCCCATGGTTCCATGCAAAAACCGGGTGAGGCTTGGAGCGAGGGTCAGCAACCTAACCCTTCCCAACTGAGGGCGATTGTCCCAAAATGCGCATTTCCCTTGCCAAATCAACTTTCCCATGATATAATGCACGTAAAGAAGCTTGGATGAGTTGTCGACCGAAGAGTGGGTGCCGCCCACTCTTTTGTACTGTTGGAAAGGGGGGAGGAGGTTGCAGGGCCGTTCGGTTGAAGCCATCACGACGGAACTAGCCGATTCCTTGGCTGTCCAGATGCAGCTGGAGCTTGTCGATGTGGAGTACGTCAAAGAAGGTCCCCAGCGGTACCTAAGGGTGTACATAGACAAACCAGGAGGCGTCACCCTGGAGGATTGCACCTTGTTTAACCAGGTCCTGAGCGCGAAACTCGACGAAGAAGACCCGATTCCCGGCAGTTATCTGCTGGAGGTATCCTCTCCTGGACTAAACAGGCCGTTGAAGAAAGACGGCGATTTTCAACGTTTCAACGGAGAACTGATTGAAGTTAAGACCTATGCTCCGATCGACGGACGGAAGAAATGGCGTGGACAGTTGGTAGGATACAGGGACGGCGTTATTGAGCTGACAGTTGACGATCGATTAGTGCGCATACCCCGGGACAAAGTTGCCAAGGCCGCTTTGTCCCCTGAGTTTTAGACGCTAGCAACAACACAGGGAAGGGAAAGGTCAGCGTGAACCTTGAGCTAATCGGAGCTCTGAAAGAATTGGAAAGGGATCGGGGAATAGCCCGGGAGATCCTGCTGGAAGCTATCGAAGCAGCGATTGTGTCCGCCTACAAGCGCAATTATGGCTCCGCGCAAAATGTAAGGGTGCACATCGATGGCAGTACCGGAGAGATCGCTGTCTTCTCCCGGAAGACAGTCGTCGAAGACGTCACTGATGATTCGACAGAAATGGCCCTAGAAGAAGCCAAGACCATCGATCCCAAGTACCAAGTGGGAGATATCATCGAGGTCGAAGTCACACCTGCGGATTTCGGACGGATCGCTGCGCAGACAGCCAAGCAGGTGGTCATCCAAAGGATCCGGGAAGCTGAGCGGGCCTTGATCTATGAGGAATATAGCAACAGAGAAGGAGACGTTGTCACCGGCATCGTCCAACGGAGGGAAAACAGAAACGTCTTGGTGGATCTGGGCAAAGTAGAAGCATTGCTCTTGCCTTCTGAGCAGATTCCCAACGAGTCCTATGCCCACGGCGTGCGGCTTAAGGTATACATCACTGAAGTGCGCAAGACAACGAAAGGACCCCAGGTCCTCGTTTCCCGAACCCATCCGACTTTGCTGAAACGCCTCTTCGAGCTGGAGGTTCCCGAGATCCATGACGGAACGGTGGAGATCAAGGGAATCAGCAGAGAACCCGGCAACCGGGCCAAGATAAGTGTATACTGTAAGGAGGAAAACATCGATCCGGTAGGAGCTTGCGTCGGACCCCGGGGCATGCGGGTCCAAAGCGTAGTGCGAGAGCTGCGGGGGGAAAAGATCGATATCATTCCCTGGGATCCCGATCCAAAGAAGTACGTGGCCAATGCCCTTAGTCCGGCGAAAGTGGTCCGGGTCTTCTTGGACGAGGACGAAAAGATCGCGCGCGTCGTCGTGCCTGATGATCAGCTCTCCCTGGCCATCGGCAAAGAAGGTCAAAACGCGCGGCTGGCGGCTAGACTCACCGGTTGGAAGATCGACATCAAGAGCGAAACGCAAATGGCCGCGCTAGTCCTTTCCGGTGAAGATTGGCAAGATAGGTCCTCTAAGACAGCCAAGGAAGAGGAAGAGCCTGTTGTGGAGGAGGAGCCGATCCTCGGGCACGAGGAGGAAATCCCCCCGCCGGAGCCGGCGGACAGCCACAAGAAAAAGGATGAGGAATGGGAAGAGCGGGAGTCCCGACATGCTCACAGCCCACGGAAAGAAGGACGCAAGGAAAAGCGCCGGGTGCTCCGGGACCTTTCGGAGCTGACACTGATCGATTTTGACTTTGACGAGTAGGCGGGGTGTTGCCATGCCCAGACAGAAACGGATCCCGATGCGGACCTGTGTGGGTTGCCGAACGGTGCGCCCCAAGCGAGACATGATCCGTATCGTTCGCAGGCCCACTGGAGAGATCGACCTGGATGAAACAGGCAAGGCATCCGGACGCGGCGCTTATATCTGTCCGGTGGTGGACTGCCTGGACGCAGCCGTTAAGTCAAAGGCTTTGCAGCGATCGCTAGAAAAGGACATTCCCGACGAGGTGTGGGAAGAACTACAAAGCCGGCTGAGGGGAGAAGGGTGAGCTACTTGAACATGCTGGGTTTAGCCCAGGCAGCCGGTGCCGTCGTGGCAGGCGAAGGCGCGGTGGAAGCGGCCTTGCGCAAGAGCCGGGTTCGACTCCTTCTGTTGGCATCGGATGCGAGCAGCAATACGACGAAACGTTTTCGGAATCTGGCCCGACGATTTCAAGTGCCCCTTCTCGTCATACCGGCAAGTAAGGACGAATTGGGCAAATGCATCGGTAAAGGCATGCGCGCAGTGGTGGGCCTGACGCGGCACGAATTTGCCCGGCTAATTGAACAGGGTGTACAACACGAGGAACGGGCCAAGACTTTGTAGAGGTGATGTGTATGGCCAAAGTGCGAGTTTATGAATTGGCTAAGGAGCTTAACATCTCCAGCAAAGCCATGGTTAGCTTTTTGATTGATCTAGGTGCCGATGTGAAGAATCACATGAGCACCATTGATGAAGATATTGCCCTTTTGGTAAAGGACCATTTCGCCGAGGATGAAGATGAGGATGAAAAGTTGGTCCCTAAGGTGAAGCCAACTCCTAAGGAATCGCCGCCAAAGCCACCGCCAGCAAGCAAAGCCAAGGCCAAGAAGAGTACATCCCGGCGGGACAAGACGCCATCCCCTGGCAAGGGGAAGGGGGATAAAAAGATTATTGAGATTCCAGAGACCATCACCGTTCGCGAATTAGCTGAGCTTTGCCAGATACCGGCCACGGAACTCATCAAGCAGCTGATGGCCCAAGGCATTATGGCGGGCATTAATCAGAATGTGGACCAACAAGCCGCCCGGATGGTTGCGGAGAAGCTTGGCTTTACCGTTAAGGCATACGAGCCGGCAACCATGGGTATCGACGTGGAGGAAGCTGACGAAGGACTATTGGAAGAGAGGGCCCCTGTGGTCACCATCATGGGTCACGTGGACCACGGCAAGACGACCCTCCTCGATGCCATTCGGGAAACCAAAGTGGCTGCCAGTGAGGCGGGAGGTATCACCCAACATATTGGCGCTTACCAAGTTGAGGTCAAGGGCAAGAAGATTACCTTCCTCGACACCCCTGGCCACGAAGCATTCACCGCGATGCGCTCTCGGGGCGCGCAAGTAACGGACTTGGCCGTCTTGGTGGTGGCTGCCGACGACGGCGTGATGCCCCAGACCGTTGAAGCTATAAACCACGCTCGCGCGGCCAATGTGCCGATTTTGGTGGCTATTAACAAAATCGACCGACCCCAGGCCAACATCGATCGGGTCAAACAGCAGCTGGCCGAACGTGGTCTCATCCCGGAGGAGTGGGGCGGCGACACCATTTGCGTGCCGATTTCCGCCTTGCGCAAGGAAGGGCTGGATGATTTGCTGGAGATGATCCTGCTGGTCGCCGAGATGCAGGACCTGAAGGCAAACCCCCATCGCTTGGCCAAGGGGACCATCGTGGAAGCCCAATTGGACCGAGGACGCGGACCCGTGGCCACCGTCCTAGTTCAACAAGGCGTCCTGAGAATAGGGGATCCCATTGTTGCTGGACCTGTTCATGGCAGGGTGCGGGCAATGTTCGATGCAAAGGGAGAACGGGTTGATGAAGCCGGCCCAAGCACCCCCGTTGAAGTATTGGGTTTCAACGATGTTCCCACGGCTGGCGAAATCCTGCTTGCCGTTGAGGATGAGCGCGAGGCCAGGACCATTGCGGAACAGTATGCAGAAACAACCCGGCAGGAAGGCTGGACGAGAGCAAGCCGTCTGACCCTTGACGACCTCAACCTGCGGATCAAAGCGGGGGAAGTCAAACAGCTGAACCTAGTCGTCAAGGGAGATGTGCAAGGATCAGTTGAAGCATTGCGCCAGTCTTTGGAGAAGCTAAGCACGCCCGAGGTGAGGATCAACGTCATCCATGGGGCCGTGGGCGGAGTATCCAAGAGCGATGTGAACCTTGCCTATGCTTCAGAGGCTATTATCATCGGTTTTAATGTGCGACCTGATCCAACAGCCCGGAAGCTTGCCGAGTCCCTGGGGATTGAGATCCTGCTGTACCGAGTGATTTACGAGGCCATCGACGACATCAAGGCGGCCATGGAAGGAATGCTGGAGCCGGAGTATCAGGAAGTGGTGTTGGGTCAAGCCGAGGTGCGAGCTTTGTTTAAGGTGCCGAATGTGGGCGTTGTGGCCGGCTGTTACGTCACCGAAGGCAAGATCCTGCGCTCGGCCCAGATCCGGGTCATTCGTGATAATGTCGTTATCTACGAGGGCAACATATCATCACTGAAGCGATTCAAAGACGATGTGCGGGAAGTGGCCAGCGGCTACGAATGCGGCATCGGTGTAGAGAAGTTCCAGGACCTCAAGGAAGGAGACATCTTGGAGGCCTTCCGCATTGAAGAAGTCAAGCGGAGCTAGCCCGAATAGGTGATGAGTATGGTAATCGGGGTGTGTCGCATCGATCTTTGGCTGATGGAAAGCAATTCCCTCAAGTGCAAGCGTCGGACGGTCAGAAGCATTATCGATCAGCTGAAAGCCCGCTACAACGTATCCGTCGCTGAAGTGGACCATCACGACCTGTGGCAGCGGACCAGCATCGGGGTTGCTTGCGTAGGCAATGAGAAGCACTACGTCGACGAAGTCTTGCAGACCGTAGTCCGTTCAGTCGCCAATAATGCCGCCACGGAGATTACCAACTGCACCATCGATTTCTTATGATCGCAAGGAGGCTTTTGCCTATGGGTACAAAGCGGGCAGCTAGGGTCAAGGAAGCCATGAAAAAAGAAATCAGCGATATTCTCCAGCGGGAAATAAAGGACCCTGGCATAGGCTTCGTCACCCTGACTGATGTAGAGGTATCAAAGGACCTTCGTTACGTTAATGTCTATGTGAGCGTTTACGGCTCCGAAGAAAGCAAGAAGGAGTCTATGGAAGCCCTAGAGCGGGCTAAAGGCTTCATCCGAACAGAGATCGGAAAACGAATCCGCTTGCGCCACACACCAGAGATCAGCTTCCATTTCGATGATTCCATGGAGCGGAGTGAACGCATCTTTCGCATCCTGAAGGAAGTTGCTCCATCCCAGGAGGGTGAGCCCCAGTGAGCCCGGAGCTGGAACGGGTGATTACTGCCCTCCAGGATGGGGAGCGGTGGCTCATCACGGGTCATACCCATATCGACGGCGACTGCCTGGGGTCCATGTTGGCCGTCGCGTGGCTCCTTACTAAAATGGGGAAGGAAGCCTTTTGCGTCGTTCCCGATGAACTGCCAAGCTGTCTGGCTTTTCTGCCCGGCGCGGACAGGTTAGTGAGGTATGACCAGTGGCGAGAACCCTTTGACCGGGCCGTGATCGTCGACTGTGAACCAGAACGAACCGGCCCCGTCTACGATCTCATTAAGGACAAGACCATCGTGAATATTGACCATCATCAAAGCAACATCGACGGACCGGGCATTCGTTGGGTCGTCCCCTCCGCTGCGGCCGCAGGGGAGCTCGTCTTTAGGATAATCGACCAGCTGGACCTTGAGCCTGATGAGGCTTGTGCCACATGTCTTTACACGGCGTTGATGTCCGATACGGGGGGATTTCGCTTCAGCAACACGTCGGCCGATACTCTAGCCATCGCCTCCCGACTGGTGGAGCTAGGGGCCAGTCCCGCGGGCATCGCCCAGGCCTTGTATGAAGAAAGGCCCTTTCCTTACTTGCTTCTGCTTGGACATGTGCTATCGTCGATTTCCTTGGACCCCTCGGGACGGGTGGCTTGGTCCGTGTTGCCAGGCGAGCTCATCGAGAGCTATTCCCTCCATCCATCGGACCTCGATGGATTCGTCCACTATTTGCGCATGATCAAGGGAGTGGAGATAGCCATTTTGTTCCAAAGCACCTTGGACGGTGAGGTCAAAGTCAGTTTGCGGTCCCGGGAGATGGTCAATGTGGCCGACCTGGCCGCCCAGCTGGGGGGAGGAGGACATCCTCGCGCGGCCGGCTGCACCTTAGCCGGCAGCCTTGACCAAGTTGTCCCCAAGGTGACGGCCTTGGCCCTAGGCAGCCTGTAGTCCAGAGGAATGACGCGTATGCACGGTGTGTTGAATATCTTGAAGCCCCCAGGTATGACTTCCCATGATGTAGTCGTCGCAGCCCGCCGCATTCTAGGCATCAAGAGGATCGGGCACACAGGCACATTGGACCCCGCGGCGGCAGGGGTGCTGCCCTTGTGCGTCGGCCGGGCCGCCCGACTGGTGGAATTCTTGCAGGAGCAAGACAAGGTGTACCGGGGCGAAATCACCTTTGGAATAGTCACCGACACCCAGGATGGGACGGGAACGATCATCCGCGAAGCGGACGATTTTGCCATTTCATGGGAGGAGCTCATCGAAGCCTCCCGCAAACTCCAAGGCCCCAGCAAGCAGCTTCCTCCCATGGCCTCAGCGGTGAAGGTCAAGGGAAAACGGCTTTATGAGCTGGCCCGGAGGGGCCAGGAGGTTGCCAGGACGCCAAGATCGATCCACATCTTTTCCTGGCGCTTTTTCCCAAAACAAGGGTCCTTGACGAAAAACAGCCGCGTGATGTTCGATATCCATTGTTCCAAGGGGACTTATGTGCGAACGGCTGTCCACGACCTCGGCGAGCTCTTAGGGTGCGGCGCCTATCTCTCCTTCCTGCTGCGGACTCGCAGTGGGACCTTCAATCTCGATGACGCCATCACCCTCGAGGAGCTCGCGGAGCACGGGGAAGCTCGTCTTTTGCCCATGGATGCCCCACTCGACTTTCCGCCCCTGACCCTCGCCGAGGGGGAAGCAGACCGGTTCATCCACGGGGGAGTCGTCCCCGTAGCAGCCGAGGAAGATGGACTTGTCCGCGTCTATGGACCGAAGGGCTTCTTGGGAGTCGGGCAAGTTGACAAAAAAGGGAAAACCAAGTATTGTCGACCGGTCAAGGTGTTAGTTGATCCTTGATCATGAAGATGGGAGGATTGCAGGATTGTCAAGGGGAAAACCGACTGTGCTCGCCCTGGGCACTTTCGATGGCGTGCACCGGGGACACCAAGTTATTCTATCAACAGCACTAGACCTGGCAGAACAGATGGGCGGCCGGGCTGTGGCCTTCACCTTTGACCGCCACCCCCTGGCAGTGCTAAACCCAGCCAAGTGCCCGCCTCTCATCACCACCACGGAGGAAAAGGCAGAACTCATCCGCCGTCATGGCATCGAGGAAGTCTGTCTCATTTCCTTCAACCGGGAGTTTGCAGCGATGACTCCGGCCCAGTTCGTTGCGGAGTGTCTCGTCCAACGGTTCCAAGCCAAAGGAGTGGTGGTCGGATTCGACTTTTCCTTCGGCCATCTGGCCGCGGGAAAGGTTGATCTGTTGCAGTCCTTAGCAAATCAGCATCAATTTGAGCTAATCGTCGTCCAACCCGTCACCTCAGGGGCCACCGTGATTTCCAGCACCGCGATCCGCAATCTACTCCTCACGGGCGATGTTCGTCGGGCAAATGAACTATTGGGATATCCTTTTTTCCTACGCGGTCGGGTCATACCTGGGGAAGGGCGGGGACGGCAACTAGGTTTTCCCACGGCCAACTTAGCCACTCCTCCGGGGAAGCTGATCCCCGGAGCGGGCGTCTATGCCGTTGAGGCCAGTGTCCGTGGCGGCCTTTTCCTTGGACTGTTGGCCATCAGCGACCGGCCAACCTTCACAGGCCGAGGGGATGTGAGCGTCGAGCTTTTCATTGACGAGTTCGATGGGGATTTGTACGATGAGATAGTCGAAGTAAGGCTGCTGGAGCGTTTACGGGGGATTTACCGATTTCCTTCAGCCAACGCCCTGAAGGAGCAGATGGAAAAGGATCGGCTAGCCGCGAGGCAGATCCTGCGCTAGTCCGTTTACATCCAATGGCATTTATGCTAGAATGACTTAGGAAGTAAGCCTTAGGCTAGGAATTCCGACTGCCTCCACGGTTTTCTTGGCTTTAGGCGGTTGTCAACGTAAGGAGGAGGAATTATGAGCCTGTCAAAAGAGACAAAGCAAGAGATTATCAACGATTACAAGACCCACGAATCGGACACTGGCTCTCCCGAAGTGCAGATCGCGATTTTGACCAAGAGGATCAATGAACTGACGGAACACCTCAAGGTCCACAAACGTGATCACCACTCACGGCGAGGGCTCTACAAAATGATCGGACAGCGGAGAGGTTTGCTCAATTACCTGCAGAAAAAGGATATTGAGCGTTATCGTAATCTGATTGAGCGACTAGGTCTACGACGTTAGAAGGGAGCGGGGCGACCCGCTCCTTTTGGCAATCGGGAATCACTCAGCCTCAAGATGAGGCATACTAGCGCGGGCAAGGAAGAATCGTTTTTTACATCTAGGAGGTAAGTCCATGGGAAGATCTTATACGATGGAGGTGGCCGGCCGGCCCTTGACTTTTGAAGTGGGACGGGTGGCCAAACAAGCTAATGGTTCTGTCCTAGTCCACTACGGCGACACGGTGGTCCTAGTGACGGCAACCATGAGCAAAGAACCACGGGAGGGGATCGACTTTTTCCCCTTGATCGTGGATTATGAAGAGAAACTGTATTCAATCGGGAAGATCCCCGGCGGCTGGATCCGCCGGGAAGGGCGCCCAGGTGAAGTGGGCATCCTATCGGCCAGGATGATCGACCGGGCGATTAGACCTTTGTTCCCCGACGGTTTTCGCAACGATGTGCAAGTGATTGCCACCGTCTTGTCCGTCGACAGGAACAATCCCCCGCCCATACCGGCCATGCTCGGCGCTTCGGTAGCCCTGAGCATCTCCGACATTCCCTTCCAGGGACCCATTGCCGGCGTCGTCGTGGGCAGGGTGGATGGCCAGTTGATCATCAACCCCGATCTGGAGCAAGCGGCCCGTAGTGAACTGGAGCTGGTGGTGGCGGGCACTAAAGATGCCGTGATGATGGTGGAGGCAGGGGCCAAAGAGGTGCCCGAAGACGTCATCCTCGAGGCCATCGAACTTGGTCATCGGGAAATCCAGCGCATCGTCGCCCTTCAGGAACAGATCGTCGCCGAGGTGGGCAAACCCAAGGTTGAGGTCCCCGAGGCCACAGAAGACCCCGAATTGGTAGCACAAATGAAGGAGCTGGCTGAGGAAGCTATTGGGACGGCCATCCGCAGCGATGACAAGCAAAGCCGGGAGGCCGCGGTGGTCGCCGTGAAGGAAGAAGTCCTCGCCCGCTTCGCCGAAACGCTGGGAGAGGATGCCTACGTCGCAAAGTTGCCGATGCTTGGGGCCATCTTCGATGGACTGGTCAAGGAGGAGGTCCGGCGCCTGGTGACGGAGGAGAGAACCAGGGTCGACGGCCGGGGACTCGATGAAATCCGGCCCATCTCCTGTGAAGTGGGGATTTTGCCCCGCACCCACGGCTCAGGGCTTTTCACCCGGGGACAAACCCAGGTTCTGACCGTGTGCACCCTAGGCGTCAAGTCCGACGAACAGCTCCTGGATGATTTGCGGGAAGAAGACAGCAAACGCTATATCCATCATTACAATTTCCCACCCTTCTGCGTAGGGGAAGTGCGGCCAATGCGGTCGCCCGGCCGACGGGAAATCGGGCACGGCGCGTTGGCGGAGAGGGCCCTCTTGCCGATGATTCCCTCGGAAGAGGAGTTCCCCTACACCATCCGCTTGGTCTCGGAAGTCCTGGAGTCTAATGGTTCTTCCTCCCAGGCCAGCGTCTGTGGAAGCACCTTGGCCTTGATGGATGCCGGCGTGCCGATCAAAAAGCCTGTTGCCGGCATCGCCATGGGCTTGGTGAAATATGGTGAGAGGTTTGCCATCCTGACGGATATCCAAGGCCTCGAAGATGCCCTCGGCGATATGGATTTCAAGGTGGCCGGCACTGCCGACGGCATCACCGCCCTCCAGATGGATATCAAGATTAGCGGTGTTACTAGTGAGATCCTCAAGCAGGCCCTTGAACAAGCCCGGCGAGCCCGTCTGTTCGTTTTAGAGCGGATGCTGGAGGCCATACCTGAGCCAAGGGCCGAGCTGTCGCCCTATGCGCCGCGCATCATGACCATGGAGATCCCGGTCGACAAGATCCGTGATGTCATCGGACCTGGCGGCAAGGTGATCCGCAAGATCATCGACGAAACCGGCGTTTCCATCGACATTGAAGATGATGGCCGGGTTTATATCGCCTCGGTCGATAGCGCTTCGGCGTCGAAAGCCATGGACATCATCGAGAATCTAGTGAAGGAAGTGGAAGTAGGGGAGACCTACATGGGCAAAGTGCGGCGGATAACCAACTTCGGCGCTTTTGTTGAGGTTCTCCCAGGCAAAGAAGGGTTGGTCCATATCTCCCAATTGGACCACAACCGGGTCAGCAAAGTGGAAGATGTGGTCAACATCGGCGATGAGATCCTGGTAAAGGTCATCGAGATTGACAGCCAAGGCCGGATCAACCTGTCCCGCAAAGAAGTCCTCCCGCCGCCGGAGAAGGACGGCGACCCGGGCGAGGGAAAGGGCGAGCGAGGCGGCCGGCACCGTGAGCGACCAAAAAGGCGTGTCCGACATAGTCCCTCTTAGATGGTAGTGGTCAACGGGTGGCTGACGTCCAGGTCCACGCGGAACGGTGCAAGGGATGCTCCCACGTCCCCGGAAGCCCTGCGGTTAGCCACTCGGACCATCGCTAAAGGTTAGGCCCGCATCATTTCCCAGAACGAACTCCCTGCCTACACGCATTCCAGAGGTAGGGGGTATTTATTTGTTGCAGGCCGAAAGCAACCTGGCGACCAATTAGCATGGGCGTTCTAGCCGAATCCTGGCTAAGGCAAGAGCGCATCTCCCAGGGACCAAGCAAATAACTTCTCCCGTCCCTGCGGAAGATAGTGGGGGAGGGGGAAATGAATTGATCCAGATAAGACGGGGACGGGTGCTGGGGATCCTGGGGGAGCGGCCAGGGATCAAGTTCCTCAAGGTCGAAGTCGAGGGTGGAGAAGCCAAGGCCATCAGCTACGACTGGCTGACGGGCCCTGTCAAGGTCGGTGATTGGGTGACCCTGAATACCACCGCGGTCCACTTGCGACTAGGCACCGGCGGGTGGCATTTTGTCATCCAGGTGGGGGAGGGTCAAGAGCTCGATCCTAAGACGCCAGGCCACATCATGAAGCTGCGCTACACCCCATTGCAGATCAAAGTGCCAAGCGTCGAAGAACCGGCCAGCCCCTATCATCGGATCATGACCCAACACCAAGACCTAGATGGCATGCCGGTGGTGGTGGGGACCCTCCATAGCCAACTCCTGCCCGCCGCGGCAGCAGCCAGGAAAGTGCAGCCTCAGGCTCGAATTGCCTACGTGATGACCGATGGGGCGTGTCTGCCTGCTCCCTTCAGCGACACCCTGAGTCATCTCCAAAAGCGGGGACTCCTTTGCGGTTCAATCACCGTGGGCCATGCCTTTGGGGGGGATCTAGAAGCAGTCAGCATCTATAGCGGTCTAATCGCTGCCCGTTGGGTCCTGAAGGCAGATCTAACCATCGTGACCATGGGCCCAGGGACGGTGGGCACCGCTACTCCCCTAGGGAGCACCTCTTTGGAGCAAGGCCCGATCCTCGATGGGGTAAGCGCGTTGGGAGGAAGGGGGATCGCCCTCCTTAGGATCAGTTTTGCCGATGAGCGGCCTCGTCATCGCGGGGTCAGCCATCACTGTCTGACGGCCTTGGGCACCTTGACCCAGCTGCCGACGACGGTTGTGGTGCCAAAGCTGCCGAGGGCGATGCAAGAGTACATTGCGGATCAGCTGAAGTTGAGCCGAATCGCTGCCAAGCATCAGGTAGTTGAGTGGGACGGCGATCCCGGCTTGGAGGCCCTTCGCGCTTACGACTTGCAGCCGACGACCATGGGACGAGGCATCGACGAGGATAGGGAGTTTTTCCTCTCAGCCTGCGCCGCCGGCTCCTATGCGGCCCATTGCTTAGACCCCAAGGAGTGATCCTTTGTATTACGCCGATCTTCACATCCATATCGGTCGAGCATACAACGACAAGCCAGTCAAGATCACCGCCTCACGGCGGTTGACCCTGCCAGCCATCCTGCGGGAAGCCTTTGGACCAAAGGGTCTCCATATTATCGCGCCCGTTGACTGCGCGGCTCCAGGGGTGCTTGCGGAGCTCGAGGCTATGGTCCAAGGAAGAGAGTTGACTCCGGCCCCCGGTGGAGGCCTAATCTGGAAGTCCCAGGGGCTGCTCATCCCGGCTTGTGAAGTGGAGGCGGCCGTTGGAAGGGGCCGCTGCCATTTCGTCAGCTACTTTCCCACCCTCCAGGCGGTGACAAAGTACAGTCAATTCCTGGCGAAGCATCTGACCAACATCAACTTGAGCTCCCAAAGGGTAGACCTCTCTCCTGAAACCTTATGGGAGACTACCGCAAGCCTGAACGGCCTCTTGGTGCCCGCTCACGCTTTCACTCCCCACCGGGGCCTTTACGGCAGCTGTGTCGACAGCTGGAGGGAGGCCTTCGCGGCGAGACCTTTGGCCATCGAACTGGGGCTCAGCGCCGATGCTTCCCTGGCGGGAAGGCTTCGAGAATTGGCAAGAACGACCTTCTTGTCAAATTCTGATGCCCACTCTTTGGACCGGATCGCCAGAGAACATAACGCGTTCCAACTCGAGGAGCTTTCCTTTGCGGCCCTCCTGGCCGCCTTGAAAGGTGAAGGGAATTGTCGGCTGTTGGCTAATTATGGATTAGACCCTCGTTTGGGCAAGTACTACCGCAGCTACTGTCCCGATTGCGGTCAAACGAAGGAGCCGCCGCCCGTAAGTGTTTGCAGCCTTTGCGGCAAGAAGGTCGTCGCCGGGGTCCTCGATCGCATCGTGCAGCTCGGAGCTCCTTCTTCCCCGAGCCACCGCCCACCTTATTACCACCAAGTGCCTTTGAGCTTTGTGCCAGGGTGTGGACCCCGCACCATCGAGGGACTTCTCAGGGCCTTTGGGACAGAGATGAACATCTTGCACCACGTCCCAGCCGAAGACCTGCGGCGGGTAGCAAGCCATCAGATAGTTGAAATCATCATCGCGGCAAGGCAGGGCGAGTTGCCCATCGAGCCCGGCGGAGGAGGCCGTTATGGAAGAGTTGTCCGCAGTTAGCACCACGTTGTTCTTGGTACGCCACGGCGAAACCTCATTCAACCACCGCGGGATATACCAGGGACACCAGGATATTCCCCTCAACGATAGGGGTCGACAACAAGCCAGGTTGGTTGGGGAAAAGCTCAAGGAGGCGAGGTGCCATTTTCTTTGGAGCAGCGACTTGAGCCGGGCGCGGGAGACAGCCCAGATCATCGGTCAGATTGCCGATCTTGCGGTCCATGAGGACCGCCGCTTGCGGGAGATCGCCTTCGGCCAATGGGAAGGCCGAAGTCCCCAGGAGATCAGGGAGATTTGGCCCGAAGAACTGACGAAATGGCGAACAGAACCCGAAACAGCCCACGTCCCAGGGGGGGAGACCCTGCTCGAGGTAGTCGCAAGGGTAATGGAGTGCTTAGATGAAATCGCCGCCCTCTATCCAAATCAAAGAGGCATCGTCGTCTTGCATGGAGGTCCGATCCGGTTGATTGCTGCCACCATCCTGGGCCTCGATTTGCGAAACCGCTACCTTATTCCCATCGACAACGGGGCCATCACCACCATCAAAAAGGCCAAGGGCCGCTGGCTCCTCCTGGGCATGAACGACCATTGTCATCTGCCAACACCGCCTGAGGGAGGCGGCTACGAAGTCTGAATAACCATTCCCCCCGGAGCATATATTCTATTGGACAAAGCCCTTGCGGGGGAGTTGATGGGATGTTCAGGCGCCATTTTCACCGGCGGGTCGTGGCTTACTTTTTCGTGTGCACCATTTTTGTCATGGGGATGGTCTTCGGCAGCTTAGCCGTCAGACATGTGGCCGTGGAACAAAGGGAGGAGTTGAGCCACTATCTTTCGAGCTTCTTCCAGACCTTCGATCCGGGCACAACTCTGTCCAAGGAAGCCCTTGCCCGTCGCTCCATCATGGATAATGTGGTCAAGACCGTAGGGTTGATGTGGCTGCTGGGGCTTTCCCTCCTGGGAGCGCCCCTAGTGTTGGTAATCATCTTCATCAGAGGGTTTACCTTCGGCTTTACCTTGGGCTTTCTTGTGCAGGAGATGTTCCTGCGAGGAATAGTCGTGGCCTTGGCCTCAATCCTGCCGCATAACATCATCATCCTGCCGGCCATAATAATTGCCGGGGCGGCAGCGATGGGCTTCTCCTGGTCCGTCCTGCGGGTCTTAGCTGGAAATCGCAGCATCAACGTCTACCAACAGTTCCTCATCACTACCTCCACCAATCTCCTGGCCGCGGGTTTGTTGGTCGGCGCAGCCTTCATCGAGGCTTACATCACTCCCGTGCTCATCGATCTAGTCAATACCTACCTCATTTAACGGGCAGGGATGGGGACCCTCGCGTCGAAGGATCGGGCAAGGAGAGGAGAATAATGGCAGAAACCCTCAATCTACTCATTCAGGAATTCATCCACCACATTGCCGTAGAAAAGGGCCTGGCGGCCAATACCGTCGAGTCCTACCAGCGGGATCTCAGTCAGCTCGCGGATTTCCTGCCGATGCCGCCAGACAGGATCACGGCGGAGGATATCAGCAAGTACCTGTTAGTCCTGCGCAGCCAAGGCAAAGCCAATAGCACCATCTGCCGTCAGCTGGCTGCCATCAGATCTTTTTTTTCCTTCTTGGTGCGGGAGGGGCATCTAGAGAGCAACCCGACCCGAACCCTGGAAAGCCCAGGCGGCGAGTGGAAGCTCCCAGGGGTCCTCTCCCCCGATGAAGTTGAGACCCTGCTGGCCCAACCCAATGTGGACACCCCTTTGGGGTTGCGGGATAAGGCCCTGTTGGAAGTAATGTACGCGACGGGCCTGCGGGTATCTGAGCTGGTGGGACTGGATTGCGATCATGTCAAGCTCGACTTGGGGTACCTGCGCTGCCATGGCAAAGGAGGCAAGGAGCGCATTGTCCCCCTAGGGGAGGTGGCCGTTTATTGGCTAGAAAGGTACTTGGCCTCCCGACCGTCGGTGACCAGTGATTCACCCCTATTCGTTAATCGACGGGGCAAACGCCTAACCCGCCAAGGGGTGTGGAAGTTGATCAAAGAGTATGCTGCCCGCGGAGGCATCTCACGATCCATCACTCCCCATACCCTAAGACACAGCTTTGCCACCCATCTGTTGGAGAATGGGGCCGACCTTCGCTCCGTACAAGAAATGTTGGGTCATGCTGATATTTCCACCACCCAGATCTACACCCATCTGACACGGACGCGCCTTAGGGAAGTGTATGATCTGGCCCATCCGCGGGCCAAGTGAGGGGGAACGATACTATGCGAGCTTATGACATCTTGCTGAGGAAGAGGCAGGGAGCGGAGCTTTCCCCAGAGGAGATCAAGTGGTTGATCGACGGCTACACACAAGGTGCGGTCCCCGATTACCAAATGGCTGCCTGGGCCATGGCCGTTTTCTTTCAAGGCATGTCAGCTGCAGAAACGGCGGCGTTGACCATGGCCATGGCCGACTCGGGCCCGAGGCTCGATCTAAGCTCTATTCCCGGCATCAAGGTGGACAAGCACTCCACCGGCGGCGTCGGTGACAAGACGACCCTGGTGCTGGCGCCCCTCGTCGCGGCGGCTGGCATCCCGGTAGCGAAGCTGTCAGGGCGAGGACTTGGCCACACCGGCGGCACCATCGACAAACTCGAGTCAATCCCCGGGTTTCGCACTGAACTTTCCACCGAGGAATTCATCCAAACGGTGGAGGAGATCGGCCTTGCCGTGGCTTCCGCAACACAGTCCCTAGCCCCGGCCGACAAGAAGCTCTACGCCCTCAGGGACGCCACCGCTACCGTCGAATCCATACCCCTCATTGCCGCTAGCATCTTGTCGAAGAAGCTCGCGGGCGGGGCTGACGCCATCGTTTTTGATGTTAAGTGCGGCCTAGGAGCCTTCATGGAGGATGAGGAGAAGGGGCGAGCTTTGGCGGAATTGCTGGTGGAGAGTTGCCGCAAGGCGGGTCGACGCGCTTGTGCCCTCCTTACAGCCATGGACCAGCCCTTGGGACGGACAATAGGCAATGCCCTTGAAGTCCAGGAAGCCATCGCCACCTTGAAGGGCGAAGGGCCTAGGGATCTCAGGGAGTTGTGTTTGGCTTTGGGCGGCGAGATGCTGTATCTTGCCGGCAAAGCAACAGATCCCGAGGAAGGACAGGCAACCTTAGCACGGCTTCTCGATTCGGGAGCGGCTTTGGCGAAAATGGTCCAGTGGTTAAAGGCCCAGGGCGGCAACCCAAAGGTCGTCGACGATCCTAAGCTAGTTCCCCAACCGGCAACAGTAGTCGACGTCAAGGCACCCCAAGCCGGCTACGTAACCGCCCTTAATGCCAGGGAGCTAGCCATGGTCGCCATGGGACTCGGGGCGGGGAGGGCCACCAAGGATGCCCCCATCGATCCGACCGCGGGCATCGTCCTCGCGAAGAAGATCGGCGATTATGTGGAGGCGGGGGAAGTGTTGGCCACCCTGCAAAACAACAGCACCATCAATCAAGACCAGATCCACACCGTCCAGGGATCTTTCCAGATTGGCGGCCGTCCCGGGCCAATGCCCCTGATCTTAGGACGAATACCAGCCAGTTCCAACCCACCGGCATAACCCCGCCCAACTAGGAATATTTTTTGTTGAATAGAAAAAGGGGGGAGGCAGATGGACTGGCGTAAACCTTTGGCCGGCCTGTTGGTCTGTTTGCTTGGTGCCGGACTGGCATTTGCCCAGGAGCTGGACCTTTCAGCGCCCTCGGCCATCCTCATAGAGGCCGCTAGCGGCCGGGTTCTCTATGAGAAGGAGCCCCATCGCCGCCAGCCTGTGGCTAGTCTGGTGAAGATCATGACCTTGGTATTGGCTTTGGAGGAACTGGCGGCCGGCCGACTCCACCTAGACGATCCCATTGTAGCCAGCCCCTATGCAAGTTCCATGGGCGGTTCACAAATCTGGTGGGAAGCGGGGGAACACATGCCCCTCAAGGATGCCTTGTACGCGATCGCCGTCGGTTCAGCCAACGATGCATCGGTGGCCTTGGCCGAGTTCATGGCAGGTTCTGAAGAAGCCTTCGTCAAGCGCATGAATGAACGGGCCGTCCAGTTGGGGCTGCAAAACACTCACTTTGTCAATAGCAATGGACTACCCTCAAGCAAAGGAGAGCACTACTCCACCGCCTACGACATAGCCACCTTGTCCCGACACGCCCTCCGCGTACCGCTATTGATGGACCTGGTGAGCACCTACCATTATGTCATCAGACCAGGACGGAAAAACGAAGTGGTCCTCTGGAATTACAACCGCATGCTTGAACGAACCATGTCCGCGACTGGGCGCAGCTACGGATATCCCGGGCTGGACGGCATCAAGACCGGCAGCACCACGGAAGCCGGCTATTGCCTTGCGGCCACCGCCGAAAGGTCGGATCTGCGCCTCATTGCCGTTGTGTTGGGGGCAGAGTCGAGCGCCAAGCGGGAAGAAGACATCCGGACCCTCCTCGACTACGGTTTTCGAGTCTACCGAGCGGAAGTGGTCGCAAGGGAAGGGGAAGTCTTGGGCCAAGCCAAGGTCAAGCGGGGGAGAGCGGAACAGGTGTCCATCGTCGCCGCCCAATCCCTCAAGGTAGCCTTGCCTCGGGCTGCTGGCGATAGCGTTGAAAGGCAGCTCCTTCTGGAAGAGGATCTCACCGCCCCCCTGTCCAAAGACCAAGTAATTGGAACCCTCATCGCTCTCTATCAAGGGGAAGAGCTGGGCCGGATAGACCTGGTCGCCGGCGAAGACGTTCCCCGGGGCAGCCTATGGCAAATCATCCGCGGGACGGGACGCGACTTGCTCCGTAGCCTGTTTGCCAACAAGGATTAGTCCCAGCAGGAATTCGGATCTAATTTGGCGAATATTGGGGAAGTTTTACATCAAAAGGCAGGGGGTAATTCTTTGGAGATCTATCACCAAAGGCGTGGAACCGCTCTCCTGGTTACAATGAAGGGAGAACTGGACTTGCTGACGGCCCCTATTTTCCGGGCACAGGTGGACCAGGAATTGGAAACCTATGAACGTCTGGCTAACCTCATTTTAGACCTGAGCGAGGTGGACTTCATCGATAGTTCTGGCTTAGGGGCCATCTTAGGCCGCTACAAACGGATTAGGGAGCGGGGAGGCAAGCTGCTGTTGGTCAATGCCCAGCCCCAAGTGCAAAGGATCCTCGAGTTGTCCGGCTTGGACAAAATCATGCCACTCTTTCCCAATGCGGAAAGGGCGCTGGAACACCTATGAGAGGGGATAGGACCGTGTCGGCAGCTCGAAACTATATGCGGATGGAGTTTCCGAATCTCCCGGAGAATGTGGCCTTTGCCCGCACCACCGTGGCCGTCTTTGCCTCCCAGCTAGATTTTACCTTGGATGAATTGGATGAGATCAAGGTGGCGACATCGGAGGCAGTATCCAATACAGTGATCCACGCTTACGGCAAAGGGACTGGCCAGGTAGTTGTGTGCTGTCAAATCTTCCCGGACCGACTGGAGATTGAAGTGACCGATGAGGGCGTCGGCATTGAAGATGTAGAAAAGGCCTTAGAGCCGGCCTATACTACTGTCCCGGAGGAACGCATGGGCCTTGGTCTGGTATTTATCAATGAATACATGGATGCCCTTGCCATTCAATCTCAACCGGGACAAGGCACCAAAATCCACATGGTCAAATACGTAAGAGCCCCAAGACCGGACGGGGTGTGAAGCCGGTGGTAGACGAAGCTCGCGCCGATATTAGCCTGCCCCAAAGGCCGTTGCTCGGGGATGAAAAGACCCGTTTGCTGTTGGAGCAAGCCCAAGGAGGCGATCGGGAAGCTAGGGACACCCTCGTGCAACACAACTTGCGCCTGGTCCTCAGCATCGCCCGACGCTACGCCGGACGGGGTCGGGACATTGAGGACTTGTTCCAGATTGGCTGTTTAGGACTGCTCAAAGCCATCGATAATTTTGACCTAAGCTATGATGTACGCTTTTCCACCTATGCCGTTCCGTTGATCATGGGGGAGATCAGACAATACTTGCGGAAGGAAGGGCCTATCACCGTTGGCCGGGCTCTGCAGGATCTAGCCTCCCAGGCGATCAAGACTCGGGACGATTTGACCCAGACCCTGAACCGGTCGCCCACAATTAGCGAAATCAGTCAAGCGATGGGCGTGGATAGGGAAGAAGTAGCCGTTGCCCTCGCCAGCACCCAACCGGTTAGTTCCCTGCAAGATGTGATCAAGGAAGATGAAGGACAACCTATTCATCTAGAGGATGTTATTGCCGATGAGGGAGAGCAGACGGTGGAGGGCCTCGCCTTAAGACAGGTAATCACTCGCCTAGCACCCCGGGAGCAAAAGATCCTCATCTGGCGCTTTCTCCAGGAGAAGACGCAAACGCAAATAGCAAATGAACTGGGGATCTCCCAGGCCCAGGTCTCCCGGATCGAAAAGACCATCCTCAGGACCTTGCGTCAAATGTTAAGTTGAGAAGGAGTCTTTGCCTAATGCCCCATCCTGTCGCCGCACCAATTGATCTCCACGTACATACGACCGCCTCCGATGGCACCCTCAGTCCCCGAGCAGTTGTCAAGTTAGCAGCCCATCTCAACCTTGAAGCCATCAGCATCACCGACCATGACAGCGTAGCCGGCGTCGATGAAGCCCAGGCAGCAGCTTCATCCCTGGACCTGTTGGTCATCCCAGGACTCGAGCTAAGCATCGATCGGCAAGGTGCAGAGATTCACTTGCTCGGCTACCTGTTGGACCACCGTCACCCACCGCTGCTTCGAACCCTCAAGCTCCTCCGGGAAGAGCGCTTGGAAAGGGTCGAAGAGATGGTCCGCATCCTCAATCAAATGGGCTATCCCATTCCCTTGACGAGGGTCATGGAGCTAGCCGGCAATGGCAGTGTCGGGCGGTTGCACGTGGCCCGCTGCCTGGTGGAAAGGGGCGTCGTCCCATCGGTGACGGAGGCCTTTCGTAGACTGCTCGGTCGGGGTCGTCCAGCTTACGTTCCCCGCTACAAGCTGTCGGTAGAGGAGGCCATTGAGCTCATTGAGCAAAGCGGCGGCATTCCCATCTTGGCCCATCCGGGCCTTCTGGGTGACGAGGAGCTGGTCGTGAAGCTTTGCGAACTGGGAGTCGCCGGCCTCGAAGTCTACCACCCGGATCATACAGAGGAACAAGCGACCTATTATCGGGAGCTTTGCGAAAGGAAAGGGCTTTTGACCACCGGTGGATCGGACTTCCATGGTCCCGGGGCTAGGGAAGGAGCCCAACTTGGATCAAAGGGCATCAGCAGATCCGAACTGGCAAGGCTGTATCAGTCTAAAGGCCTTAAGCTCTCCATTAGTGGACAGAACTACTAGGAGGGTTCACTCCCCTTCAGTAGAATAGGATACACAAGCTAAACCGCCAGATGCAGCAATGTTCACACCAGGGAGAGTGGCAACGGATGAGGCTGATCGGTGAGAAGGTGGACCTGCGCCCAATCCAGGAGGAAGACTTGCCTGAGCTGATTAGGTGGGGCCAGAATCGGCAGCTCCAGTACTTGATGGACGGAGAATATCCGCAGGATCTAGGTGAGGCCCACCGATGGCTGAGGGAGGCCAGGGCTGACCGGGGAACCAAGCTGCTGGCCATCGTCACCAAAGACGACAGGCTCATCGGTGAAATCGAGCTAGTACATATCAGCTGGCGGCGACGGGAGTGTGAACTTCGGATCCGCATTGGCAAAGAAGAGGACCGCAATCAGGGTCATGGGACGGATGCAATAATGACGATGTTATTGTATGCTTTTTCTAGCCTCCATCTCGAACGGGTTTACCTTCGCGTCTACAGCTTCAACAAGAGGGCCATCCGCTGCTACACCAAGTGCGGCTTCAGGAAAGAAGGACGGCTCCGGCGACCAAATGACAGGGAGCACGAAATCATTCTAATGGAAGTGCTCCGTTCGGAATGCCTACCTTCGCGGTCCACTAGTCCTGCCGTTTAAGCTTCTTGATTCTTTCGAGCACTGTCCGGCCGCCGATCTTCCCGCCCATCTTGCCCCCTACCCGGCCGCACTCTCGAGCAGTCAAGTTTTTCCATCCCAGTTCCTCAACCTTCTCCTTCAATCCCAGCTTTGCCGCAACTTCGTATTTATATCGCTCCAGCTCCCATTCGAAGGGAGTCAGAGAACGTTTTTTCCCTTTCATGACTCTCCCACCTCCACTCTTAGTTTTTTCTCGATTAACATCATCTATGCTTCGGAGGCCTTCTAGAGGGCCTAATGGCATTTTGCTCCAGTAGAGATATCCTTTTTCAAAAAAGGAAATCGTCGGGGCGCGTCGAATGCTTTCCTCGAGTAGTGCCCTAAGGGGCAATCGCAGCTTACGCGTCGCAACGGAGGGAATGCCCATGATGGATATCGTAATTAAAGGCGGCCCCGTAATGATTCCACTAGTTCTCTCGTCTGTCGTGGCCTTGGCCGTCGGTCTTGAACGGTTCATTTATTTATGGCGGTCGAGGGTCGATACGGAAGATCTCATGGACGACATCAAGCTTTCCTTGCAGCAAGGGAAGGTACTTGAAGCTATGCAGATCGCCAAGAAGTCCCGCGGTCCGGTGGCCGCCATCTTGGCGGCAGGTATCGCCCATTATGATCGCCCCCGTGAGGAAATACGCCAGCATCTAGAGGAAGTGGGCGCCCACGAACTTTACAAGATGGAGCGACGCATGGTTGTCCTAGACAGCATCGTCACCATCGCACCGTTGCTTGGCCTGCTGGGGACGGTGACGGGGATCATTAGGAGCTTCAACGTCCTTGCCTACATGCAAGGCGCACACACTCCGGAAGAGCTTAGTTTAGGAATTGCCGAAGCGTTGATCACGACCGCAGCAGGGCTGATTATCGCCATCCCCACCATGGCCCTGTATTATTATCTCTCAAGCCTCATCGATCGCAACGTTGCGGAAATGAATCGTCGCTCCGCTGACCTTTTGTATTTCCTGGAAAAACGGGGTGAGGGCTGATGTTCGTCACACGCCGCAAGCGGAATCCCCGGTTAGAGATCACCCCTTTGATTGACGTCATTTTTTCCATCTTGGTTTTTTTCATGATCTTTACCTCCTTTGAAATCAACCCGGCGGGACTGAATGTAGAGCTGCCCAAGGCAGTAACGGCCACCGAGAGGCAGCCCAGCAGCATCACTATCACTATTGCGAAGACTGGAACTATGTACATTGACGGTAAAGCGGTAGCAACGAAGGACATCCAGGGTCGGGTTAGGGAAGCCCTGCAACGTAGGCCGGATCTGTTTGTAATCATCAAAGCTGATAAAGAGACCCGCTACGAACATATAGTCAAAGCTATGGATGAAGTGCGGGCCGGGGGCGGATTTCGGCTCGGCCTAGCTGTTGAGAGGGATCGTGTTAATTGAATCCCGCTGGAGGAACGGATAGGTGAGCGACATGTACATTTATGACGAGTCAGAGCAAGCTCTGAGTCCGTTTTTTCTCATATCCATCCTTCTGCATGTATTGCTTTTCATACTGTATCCCTATTTGGCATGGGATCTATCCATCGGCCACCCCTCACTGGAGCATGGCGGCGTGGTACAAGTCATTAATGTAAGTGCACCGCAGCCGGCTCAACCCCGGGGAACGCCTCAGGCTGTGCGGCCTTCACCGCCGCCCCAGCCCCAACCTAAGCCTGAGCCAACGCCGCCTAAACCCCAAGAACCGGCCGCCAAACAACAAGCAGAGCAGCCACAACCGCCCAAGGTGGACAAGCCGGTGGAAGTTAAGGAGGAGCCCCCAACGAGGGAGGTAGTGCCAGAGCCGGAGGAAAGACCAAAGGTTGAACCACCCGTTGAAGAAAAGCCGCCAACGCCCGCAGAGACTCCAACAACCGCGGAGCGGACAGGCGAGCAGGAGCTTCTCACCAGCGATCGGGGAACAGAGGTGCCCTTGGTAGATACCCAGGCAAGACCAGAACAGGCGCCGACGCCGCCGGTCCAGCCGCCTCCCGCGCAGCCTAGCCAGGAGATCCAGGAGGCCAAGGCTACGGAAGAGAGGGTTGAGGAAGCGGACCCGCAGCCGGACACTTCCGTACCAGGTGACGGAGGAGCGACTGAAACCCCGAAAGGGAGAGAGGAGCCGGAATTGGGGCCGCCCCCCTCAGGGAGTGATATGTGGCACGCCGGAGGTGTACCGGTCTATCCCAAGAATGCCCAGCACGAAGGTGTGACGGGAAGGGTGGAGCTTCTCGTCCATGTGGATGAACGGGGACGCATCTCCCAGGTGGAGATCGCCTCTCCTTCTTCGGACTCGCGTTTGGACCAGGTCGCCAGGCGCACTATCGCGGAAAGCTGGGCCTTCCGGTCAGCTCCGAGACCCTATAAGGTTAAGGTGACCATCGTTTTTGACAAGCGAGAGGATCCGATCAGCGGCGAAGCTTACCATGTAGACGTACACTTTGAGGACATCGAGTATGTGCTATGAACATGCGGGAGGTTGGATAGGAGATGCGACCCAAATTGATTGCCCTCACCCTTCTGCTATGCCTGTGTTTGGGGGCTGCGCCGGCTATTGCAGAAAACAACACCGTGACCCTGTCCAACGACTACATCGCGATCGTCGTTAACGCCCGGGAACAGAATACCGGTCGCTTTTCGGTGAACACCACCGGGGGAGATCCCTATCGGCCAGGTGATGAAAGCAAACCCCTGATTTACGGGGGCGACAACCCCTGGACTTCCTACACAACAGTCAGGATCGACGGGGTGAATTTCGTCTTTGGCGGTCCAACGGAAACCAGGGCGGGACGGACCGGCCGCTACGGGAGGATAGTCACTCCTCCTACAATCAAGGGCAATGAGATACATACTGTTTGTGAACTGAACGGTATCGAGGTGCAACAGGCCCTGGGGTTCACCAAGAGTCCGACGACGGGACTCGCGGACACTGCGCGCATTGTATATACCATCAAGAATGTCTCCGAGCGTGGCCGCCAGGTGGGGCTCCGGATTGTTTTAGATACGATGCTCGGAGCAAACGATGGCGCACCCTTTCGTGTTGAGGAAGCAGAAGTGTTGACGGACCGGTTATATCGCGCGGCGCAAATGCCAGTGTTTTGGCAGGCCTTTGACTCCTTGAGCGACCCTCGCGTCATGGCCCAAGGTACATTGAAAGGCGGCGATGTCACCGTCCCGGACCTGGCCTTTTTCACCAACTGGGGAAGCCTGGCCGATTCCTTGTGGGAATTCGACGTGCAGCCTGCCCGGGACTTCACCCGCAAGGGCGAGTTTGAACTGGACAGCGCCTTGGCCTTAAGGTGGGAGCCAGTCGTCCTGGCCCCCGGGGAAGAACGGGTTTATGTGGCTTACTATGGTCTTGGCGGGATCACCATCGCTCCAGGGGAGCTGTCCTTGGGAGTCACCTCACCGGCTTCAGTGGTCGCCGGCAGGAGGGGAGTGGAACCCTTCCCCGTTGTCGCCTACGTTGAAAACACCGGCACGGGCGAAGCCCGGGATGTGGTGGCGAGCATCGAACCCGGCGAGGGACTGCGGCTAGTCGCCGGCGAGATGGAGAAGGAGCTTGGACATCTCTCCTCTAAGGTTACCGCCCAGGCCCAATGGATGTTGGTGCCCACTTCCGACACACCGGCGGAGCTGACCTTCACTGTCCACGTCCGCTCGACCAACAGTGAGCCCAACTCCGTCGTCAGGAAGATTACGGTCGTTGCCCCGCCTAAGCTGGAGACCTCCTTGGAAGGGCCCCTCGGCCTGGGAGTCAAGTTCGAGCGCTGGGATCCGGTGCCGTTCCGGATCACGGCCAGAATTCGCAATACCGGGGGAGCCGACGCTTACCGGGTCAAAGCAGAGTTTAGCAGCCCTGTCTTGGGGCTCGCCGGCGGTGAGGGAGGGGGCAAGTACGTAGGCAACTTGGGACCGGACGAAGAATCCCAGGTGAGCTGGTCATTGCGGCCCATTGGCTTCACAGGCCATCTGCCTTATTCTGTCAAGACAGAGGCCTACAATGCCGACGCGGTCGTGGCCAACAACTTCATTCTCGTTCCCCTTCTCAAACCCCGGGTGTGGGTGCAGCCTCCAGACGGTGAAATCAATGCCGGTGATTTCTTCACCGTCGATGTCTTGGCAACGAACATCCCCGACTTCTTCAGCATTTCCCTGGATATTGTCTACGACCCGGATGCTCTCCAAATTGTAGGCGGTCCCTTGGGCATCGACCGGGGCACCCTCTTTGTCCATAAGGAGGAGGGGGAGAGGCTCCAGTATCTGGATTGGGCGCCCCCCTTGGTCGATCCAGGGGTAGGCGAGGCTGCCATCGCTGGCAATCGTCATCCTCTAGGCCCGCAGCAGAGGGCCTCGGGAACGGTAGCCACCATACGCTTTCGGGCAAAGCGCGAGGCAACGAATACGCCCATCTCCATCAATAATCTGATTGTCCAGGATGTTGATGGCAACCCGATCAAAGTCGAAGCCGCAGGGACCCTTGTCGATATTAAAGTACACTCGGATCATTGAGGGGGAAGACAGATGAAAAGATGCAGGATGTTGTTGGCTTGGCTGATTATTCTCACCCTGTCAGGGCTGATGGGAACAGGGGCAGCTTCTGCCCAGAATTTGCAGGTGAAAGATGTACCTCCAGACCATTGGGCTTACGAAGCAGTCACCACCCTAATCGAGAAAGGCTATCTGGCCGTCTACGAAGATGGCACCTTTGACGGAACCAGGTCCGTCGATCGGTTCACCTTTGCAGCAACGGTGGCGAAACTCCTCGAAAACATGGAACAAGAAAGGGCAACGGTGACTGAATCCGATTTGCAACTGCTGCGACGGCTATCCACCGAGTTTCGCGATGACTTGGTGAAGGTATACGCGTCGGTAGAGGAACTAGACCAGCGACTCGTCTTCCTTGAGGAAGAAGGGGCAGTACGTCAAGAGAAGATCACCCAGCTCATCGCCCTGGCGACCCAGTTGGAGGAGAAGGCCTATGACCTTGGCAGTCTCTTGGAGGCCCACAAAGAGGCCCTAGACCAACTCGGCGTCGACACAAGCGATCTAATCGCTCGAGTCAAAGCCTTAGAAGAAAACGCAGCGGCCACCAGGGAAACCGTGGCAACCAGAGAGGAATTGACCCAAACATCGGAGCGGCAGGAGAATCTCGAACAAGAATTGCAGCGGTTGGGACAACGCCTCGCCGCCCTGGAGCAGGATATCACCGGTGAACTAGCGCGACAAGAGCAAGATGTGTCTGCCTCCCTGGAAAGTGCCGTTGCTAAGCTGAGCCGGGATCTAGAGCTTGGATTGGAAGAGAAGGCAGTGGCCATTGGACTCCTTGAATCCCAGCTGCGCCAGCAAGAGCAGCAGCTGAGCCTTTACGGTGAACAGATCAGCTCCTTGAATGAAAAGACTCAATCCCTCCTGGCCGCGAGCGACAAGCTTAGTGCGGACATTGCCCAACAACAGGACGAACTGGACCAAAGGGCCCAGGAAGCAGCCCTGTTGCAGCAGTCCATTGCAGAGCTAGCCGATGCCCTCAAGGCCCAGGGAGAGGCCCTCGCGCGGGCCGATGGACAGCTGGTAAGGCAGCTAAACGAGCACCAGGACAGTATTGGCCGGCTGGATAAGGGACTTGCGGAACTGGCCCAGGGCCTGCAGACGGAGGCGGCCCAGCGGCGGCAAACCGATGAACAGCTGGCCCAGCTCAGGCAGCAGGTAGTCAACCTCAACGAACAGGCCATCTTGATGGAGGAAAGCCTCCAGGCCATGGGTTCGGCTCTCCAGGAACAGGTGGCCAGTTTGCAGGCCCGCTTAGGTGATTCCGAACTTAGGATCGGCGATGAAATCTCCGCCCAGCTAGCAGCTTCCATGATGCGGGAGAAGAAGCTGGAACGGCAATTGCAGGATCTGCAACAGGATTTTGCCAACTACCGCGATAGGACGGACAAAGAGCTTAAGGGGCTCAAGAATACGAGCACATTCCTTGGGGTAGCCGCGCTGCTCGGCATGGTGTTGGGATTAATGAACTAGTCACAGACGGGGAAAGGTCTTCTACGGCCTTTCCCCGTTTCGTTCCTTGAGGGCTTCCTGGAATCCCCGCCGAACCTTCAGGACAACCAACTCGCAGACATAGTCCTCAGCTGCCTTCATCATATCCCGGACCAAGAGGCCAGCAGCATATCCCATTGCTTCTGGCGATGCGGGCGTCTCTTGGAGTTGCCTCCCTCCGATTCGATACGCGGTAGCCACAGGCTCCCACACCCCCATTTAGAGTGTGATCCCGCCTGACGGTTTGATACTGGCATGTGCTGGGACTACATGACGCCTAGTAGCTTCAAGATGGCAAATAGGGCAAGCCAACCGTAGCTTTGAGTCACATCGCCCCAGTTGAGCCCGAACAACCCGCCGCCCTTCTCCGGCGAAGCCGACTGGGCCTCAGGACCTTCCTCCATTCCCAGGACCAGCACTTGACCAGGGTAGATTTCATACGGGGCCTCGAGACCGTTCATGGCGATTAGCTGCTGAGTAGTCAACCCAAAACGCTTGGCTATTAGATAGACAGTATCTCCGTTCCTAACAGTATAGGTGCGAGTTTCGGCTGCAACAGGCAACACAAAGGCACTCAAGCAAAGAAAAACGAGAAAGATTGCGATGGTTTTTCGGCGCATTGAGCTCGCCAACCCCTTTCCATAGACTCTCTGAGGCCATTATAGCATTACTGTAAGAGGGGACAGCCTAGCAAGTTCCGGTGTCGAAGGCCCTTCCTACACTTTGTTAAATTACCTGGTACGGCAGGAAATTAGTTGAATAATGGGGAACATGTATTTCGATAAAAGTCAATACCGTAAAGGGCACAGCCATCGAAAGGTGGTGTCGCAAAGCTACAGGGTCTACCGTGCAGAAGCACCAAGACAGCCAGTTGCCATCGTCGCCCTAGTCCTGGCAAGCTGGGGCCCATTTTTCACCCCCATCGGAGGGACTCAAGTTCAAGGAGGAATGTCTTATGTTTAAACTAGGCAAGAGCCTAAGGGGTCGAATTCTGATCTATATGCTGTTTGCCGCTTTGGTCCCCCTAGTCGTCCTAGGTTATTTGGCTGCTACCCTTGGCGAATCCGCGGTGGCCGACACCGCAGGACAGAAATTCGTTGATTTCGCCCAGCAATCACTAGACGAGATCAATGGAGCCTTGACCCAGGAAATGGCCAAGCTAGAACTAATGGCCCGCACGCCCCTGATAACTTCGGCGGCTCAAGGCGCCGCGGCACACCTCAACATCTTAGGTCTAACTGATCTTTCCGACCAAGAGAAGGAGCGACGCATGGAGGAAACCCGCTCCCTTGACGTGAGTCCCCGGGTGACTGCTTTTCTGCAGGATTACATACGGGATTTTGGGGGCTTTTCTGACATTGTCATCACCGACCATGAAGGTCACAACGTTGTCGTGTCCGACCGTCCTCCCCGTTTCATTCAGAAGAATACTCGCTGGTGGCAGGAGGCAATAACGAAGGGATCTTACATCAGCGATCCAGTCCAACATGACCTGAAGGAGTTGTACGGACTGCAGCTGGCCGTTGTGGTGCATCACAGCATGACTAGCGAGCCTGCCGGGGTCATGATGGGGTTCAAAGACTTTAGCGAAGTGACCGACCTCGTCGAAAAGATCGCATGGGCTATTCCCGGAGGCGAAGTGCAGCTCCTCGACCGGCAGGGGAATCCCCTCGTATGCGCCATCAACCGTGGTGCAGAGGTGGAGATCCTGACTGGCAATGAAGCTAGGGCCCACAAATTGGACATCGGCGGTCTGACCGATGGCCTTTGGAGTTGGGGCAAGAATTTCGAAGGCCTCGAGTCGATCATCGCCCATGTCAGCGGTGCGCAGGAGGAAGGCGCCCTTACGCAGTTGGGCTGGTCGATGACCGTCGCCCAGCCGAAGAGCATCGCCCTAGGAGCCACTGCGCGACTGCGGCAGACTATCTTCGCCATCGCCCTGGTGGCCGCCGCCCTTACCACCTTGATAGCCTACTACCTGGCCTCCACCATCAGCCGTCCCGTCGCTGAGGTGGCCGAACGAGTCCAAGCCGTTGCTTCTGGGGATCTAACCCATGACGAGCTGCAAGTAAGGAGCAACGATGAAGTAGGCACCCTCACCGAAGCCTTCAACACAATGACCAAAGACTTGCGTCGCCTGCTCATGCAAGTGCAGCAAGCAGCATCCCAGGTAGCCTTTGCCTCCGAGCAGATCTCGGCCAGCTCCGAGGAAATCGCCGCGGGCAACCAGAATCAGGCCCATGAGGTGCAAAAGACCGTTGAGCTGGTTAATGAAATAGCGGCAGCTCTGCAGCAGATGGCCTCCGGGGCCCGCAATGCCGCCGAAGAGTCGGACAAGGCATCCCGCTCCGCCCAAGAGGGCGGGGAAGCCGTTGTCCAAGCCGCTGAAGCCATGAACAACATCAAGACCACCGTAACGGAGCTAGGCCAGAGCTCACGGCAAATCGGTGAAATCGTGGCCATGATCGAGGAAATCGCTGAGCAGACGAATCTCTTGGCTCTGAATGCGGCTATTGAGGCCGCCCGGGCAGGAGATGAGGGCCGCGGATTTGCTGTCGTTGCGGAAGAGGTGCGCAAGCTTGCCGAACGGTCCGGTCAGGCAACTAAGGAAATCTCCAATTTGGTCAGCGGCATCCAGGGCAACACCGTAAGCGCCGTCAAAGCCGTTGAAGAGGGCGTTGAAATCGCCAATAAGGCTGGTGAGGCACTGCGGACCATCATCGAAGTAGTTGAGAACACCTCTAGGCTCGTCGAAGACATCGCCCAAGCTGCCACCCGGCAAGCGACCAATACGAGCGATGCAGTGCGAGCCGTCGAGACTGTCTCGAGCATCACCGAAGAGACGGCCTCCGGGGCTGAGGAAACGGCCGCTTCCGCTGAAGAACTGGCCGGGATGGCCCAGACCCTCAGGGACACCATTGGTCGGTTCCGCCTCGATGTCAAGAACGACGCTATAGAAGATTAAGGAGACTGAGCAGCTCTTTCTCGATAGTCGCATGGAGCAGGGAGCGGCCCACAGCAATTTCCGTTAGGGCCTCTCCCTTTTCCCTTGTCTTGACGCGGCTGGCCAGACGGACAATGGCCAGTTCTAATCGTTCCGTTTCCGTTTGGGAAATAAGAAGGGCCCACTTATGGTGGATTCTATTCCAGGAATCCTGCAGTTTGCGGACCCTTGCCTCGGACAGTGCCCAGTCATCCGAGAGCAAAGCCGCTTCCACCTCCGCCAGGGCATCATAAAGCTCCTCCCGCGTCGTCGTCAAGTAACGCTGGCCCATGATGCCTGCGCAAATGATGGTGATGACAAGGAGTATCGTAGCAATCAAGACTTTCATGGCTTCCCCCTTGTTTTGCCGGCTGCTTCCCTTCCTTGGTGAAACAGGTTCCCTTGGGAATCGAGGCTGGCAAAGAGGACATCTCCCGGGTCTCGATACCCAAGCTTGCGCAGCTCATTTCGCAGCCAGGCTGTGCTCAGATTAAGCTGGTCGAGATTCGTCTTCTGCAGCTTGCCGTCGATGATGAGGGGCGTAGGCAAGCCCTCATAGGAAGTTGGCAAGGACATGTCGGCAGGTGTCACGGGGCGTTTTTGGGATTTCAAGATGACGCTGAGGCTCCCATTTGTCTCGAAGATGGCAAACTCCACATCCGCAATATTGGTCACATTCTTGATCCGCAGCTGCTCCAACAAGTCATTTAGATTAAAGCGCAGCTTTCGCAGTTCCCCTTCCTGGATCTGGCCATCACGGATGACGATGCTGGGCGTCCCACAAATGATCCGGCGTGCCCGTTGACTGTTGAGGGAGATGTAGGACAAGAGGAGTTGGGCCAGCAAGATGGTAACTAATGGGATGATGCCGTCGATTAGGGGAATGTCCTTATCTTCCATGGGCACCGTGGCCAGCTCCGCGAGCATTAGGGTAACAACCAGTTCAAAGGGCTGCAATTGGCCAAGCTGTCTTTTCCCCATGATGCGAATAATGATCAGAACGAGAATATATAGGATTATGGTCCTACCGAAGGTGATAAGCATGCGAACCTCCCAAGGATAGTATGCCCACGGGCCTCCTTTACATATCCCCCTGAAGTGAGGTGCACACTAGCAGGGAAAGGAGGTAAACCACTTTGTTCACACATGATAAACAACTCCTCCACCCGGTGAAGGTGGAAAAACCCAACCCAACCTATGCCAATATGCTATTGGACCAGCTAGGCGGCCCCCATGGAGAACTGAAAGCGGCTATGCAGTACATTTCCCAAAGCTTCCGGATTAGAGATCAAGAGATAAGGGACCTATTCCTGGATATCGGCGCTGAGGAACTAAGCCACATGGAGATCGTCGCCACCACCATCAATCTCCTCAACGGTCACGACCTCGATGTGGAAGGGGTGGAAGCAGGAACCATCGAGCCCCACGTGGTGTCCGGACTGTGCCCGATGCTCACAAACGCCTCGGGATACCCGTGGACAGCATCCTATGTTGAGGTTACAGGAGACTTGCCGGCAGATCTCTTATCCAACATCTCCGCGGAAATGCGGGCTAAAGTGGTTTATGAGTACCTGTACCGGCAAATCAACGACAAGTATGTTCGGGAAACCATCGACTTCCTCCTCAACCGAGAAGAAGCCCATAACGCCCTTTTCCGCGAGGCCCTGAGCAAAATCCAGGACACCGGCTCCATGCGGGATTTTGGAGTCGATGAATCAGCCCGGTTATATTTTGATCTATCCACCCCCGGCCGCTACTTCTCCGATCCAAAGCCAACAGCACCCACGTTCGAACCAGCAAGGCGAGGATAATCGGGGCGGCATCGCCCGCCCCCCTTATTGGCAGGTTGCTACAATACCTCGGCTGTGGTACCCTTTATGTAGGTTATCCGGACAATCAGGGGAGGTACGGAGGTGGCCAATAAGTATAAGATCTTTACCTTCGGTTGTCAGATGAATGTCCATGACTCGGAGGTCATCGCCGGCTTGCTCCGGCAGCTAGGGTATGAGGAAGCAGATGAACCTGAGGATGCAAGCCTCCTCATTTTCAATACTTGCTGCGTTCGGGAAAACCCCGAACGGAAGATCTTCGGCCGAGTCGGCAGCTTAAGGGAGCTGAAAGAAGAAAACCCAGATCTCATCATCGCCATCTGTGGCTGTATGGTTCAGCAGCCAGGGCAATTAGAGCGCATCCGCCAGGAGCTGCCCCATGTCAATTTGGTTTTTGGCACCCACAACATTCACCGCCTGCCAGAGCTCCTAAGCCAAATTCAAGACACGGGCGAGCGGTTATTTGAAGTGTGGGATACGGAAGGCGACATCGTCGAAGGCTTGCCGGCATCCCGCCTCGATGGATTGAAGGCTTTCGTCAACATCATTTACGGCTGCACCAACTTTTGCACTTATTGCATCGTACCCTATGTGCGGGGTCGGGAGCGAAGCCGCCAGCCGGAGGCGATCCGGCGGGAAATCGAGGACTTGGCGGCCCGAGGGTACAAGGAAGTCACCTTGCTAGGCCAAAACGTCAATGCTTACGGCAAAGACCTGGACGAGGACATTACCTTTGCCGATTTGCTGCGCATCCTTGATGGGACTAGTGGAATTGACCGAATCCGGTTCACCACTTCCCATCCCCGCGATATGTCCGATGAGCTGATCGACGCTATGGCAGACCTTCCCACCGTGTGTGAACACTTGCATCTACCCCTCCAAGCCGGCAGCAATCGGATCCTGGAGAAGATGAACAGGGGCTATACCAAGGAGCAATATCTTGATCTCGTGGGCCGCATCCGAGAGGTAATCCCCCATATTGCCCTTACCAGCGACCTTATCGTGGGGTTTCCGGGGGAAACGGAGGAGGATTTCGAGGAAACCCTGCAGGTGGTGGAAGAGATCCAGCTAGACTCCGCTTTCACCTTCATCTTTTCGCCTAGGCCAGGGACCATCGCGGCGAAGATGGAGAATCAGGTGCCCGAAGAAGTAAAGAAAGAACGGATTTATCGGCTGATCGAACTGCAAAACCGAATCAGTCTGCAACGAAACCGCGCCCTGGTCGGCTCAATCCAGGAGGTCCTCGTCGAAGGGCCGAGCCAAACGGATCCGGACAAGTATATGGGCCGAACTAGGGGCAACAAGCTGATCATCTTTGCCGGACCGGCAGAGCGCGGCCGTCTCATGCGTGTTAGGATTACCGAAGCCAAGACCTGGTCTTTGCACGGTGAGCTGATGCCCTAAGAAGAACCAACTACAGGAGGCCGGCCCATGGCCAAACTGACCCCGATGCTCAAGCAATACTTAGAAATAAAGAAGCAGTACCCGGATGCCTTGCTGTTTTTTCGCCTGGGAGACTTCTACGAAATGTTCGGCGAGGACGCGGAATTAGGCGCCCGGGAGCTGTCCATCACCTTGACCTCCCGGGAAGCGGGCAAAGGTCGGCGGCTGCCCATGTGCGGCGTTCCCCACCATGCAGCTGACAAATACGTAGCGACTTTGGTGGGGAAGGGCTATAAGGTGGCCATTTGTGAACAGATGGAGGACCCCAAGACCGCGAAGGGCGTCGTGCACCGGGAGGTAGTTCGCCTCGTCACCCCGGGTACAGTCACCGACGATGAGATGCTAGAGGCTAAGTCCAATAATTATCTAGCGGCCATCACCAAAGGGGCCCAAGGATACGGACTGGCCTATACAGATATCACTACGGGTGAGTTTGCCGGTACGGAGTTCACCGGCAGGGAAGCCCAAGCATTGCTGTTCGACGAAATTGCCAGGCTCCAACCCGCTGAGGTTCTCCTCGCGCCGGGACTTGATGGCTTGCAGGAGGCCTTAGGGCAAGTTGGAGGTACAATGACCTTCAACCTTTGTTCAGAAGAGGCCTTTAGTTACGAGCGGGCTTGCAGTGCATTGAAGGAGCAGTTCCAGTGCACTTCCCTGATGGGGTTCGGTTGTGATCGGCACATCCTTTGCACATCCGCAGCCGGAGCAATTCTGGATTATCTCCATACTACCCAAAAGACGGTGCTAAGCCATCTACAGAACCTGCGGATCTACTCGACGCAGAAATATATGATCCTTGACCCGGCCACTAGGCGCAATCTAGAGCTAACGGGCAACTTGCGGACTGGTCAAAAGCAAGGCTCACTCCTTGGGGTCCTTGACGAGACCCTGACGGCGATGGGGGGCCGGGTCCTGCGCCAATGGCTAGAACAACCATCGATGGACCTAGCGGAAATCAACGATCGCCTCGATGGGGTGGCAGAGTTCGTCGATAAGGGACTGATGCGGGAGCAATGCCGCCGCCTGCTCCGCGATGTGTATGACCTGGAACGCTTAGTCGGGAAAGTAGGCTGTGGTTCGGCTAACGCACGAGACCTCATCGCGTTGAAGGAATCCCTGGCTAAGATCAGCCCCCTCAAAGAACTCTTGACTAGTTTTGACTCCCCCCTGATTCAAAGACTGGAAGGGGAACTAGACGAACTGGGAGACGTGGTTCAGCTCTTAGAGGCATCCATCGAGCCCGATCCACCAACGGGACTCAAAGAAGGCAATCTCATCCGGGCTGGCTATCACCCTGAAATCGACCGGCTGCGCCGCATTTGCCGGGAAGGGAAGGGGTGGATCGCGGCCTTAGAGCAAGAGGAGAGAGCAAGGACAGGCATCAAGTCCCTTAAAGTAGGATTCAATAAGGTGTTTGGCTACTACATCGAAGTCACCAAGGCAAACCTAGGGGCCGTTCCTCCAGACTATCAGCGAAAACAGACGTTGGCTAACGCTGAGCGATTCATCACCCCTGCCCTCAAGGAGAAGGAAAACCTCATCCTTGGAGCGGAGGAACGGATCGTCGAACTGGAATACGAAGTGTTCACCGCGGTCAGGGCGGCCGTTGCCCAAGAAGGAGAGCGAATCCAACGGACAGCCCGAGCCATCGCCCAAGTAGATGTGCTTTGTGCGCTATCGTCGGTGGCGATTAAATACAATATGGTCAGGCCCGAGATCGATGATAGCACGGAGATTATCATCAAGGGCGGGCGGCATCTGATCGTGGAAAGCCTATTGGACGATGTGGAGTTTGTCCCCAACGACGCGCACCTGGACACAGATGAAAACCGAATTATCATCTTGACCGGGCCGAACATGGCGGGCAAGTCAACATACCTTCGGCAGCTCGCCATCATCGTCCTGATGGCCCAAATGGGCAGCTTCGTCCCCGCATCATCGGCCCGCATCGGGCTGGTGGACCGCATCTTCACCAGGGTGGGGGCCGTCGATGATTTGGGCACAGGGCAAAGCACCTTCATGGTAGAGATGACCGAGCTGGCTAATATCTTGGTCAATGCAACGTCCCGCAGCCTAATTATCATCGACGAACTAGGCAGAGGGACAAGCACTTATGACGGGATGGCCATCTCCCAGGCGGCTATTGAATACATCCACAACAAGATCAAAGCAAGGACAGTCGTTTCCACCCATTATCATGAACTGACCCAACTTGAGGATAAGCTCCCTTGTGTCAAAAACTATCAGGTGCTGGTGGAAGAGAAACAAGGAAAGATCGTCTTCCTTTACACCATCGCCCGCGGCGGAACAGACCGCAGCTACGGCATCAACGTGGCCCGCATGGCGGGAGTTCCGCGGCCAGTAGTACAACGGGCCCTCCAGCTCTTAGGTCGATGGGAGCTCCCCCAGCAGGTGCCAGGTCAGATGCAGCTGCATGAACTCATCCTTAATGAGACAGCCGCTGCAGAGGAAGAGGAGGACGAGATCCTAGCGGAGCTGGCGGCGTTGAATATCAATGAACTCACACCCCTGCAAGCTTTGACGATCCTAGCCGACTGGCAAAGCCAGTTGAATGGAGGCGATAAGGGTTGACCATCCGGATCCTTGATGAAGATGTGGCCAATAAGATTGCCGCAGGCGAAGTCATTGAAAGGCCAGCTTCCGTTGTCAAGGAACTCATTGAAAACGCGATCGATGCCAACGGCCGTCGCCTCCTGGTAGAGATAAGGGATGCGGGGATGACTTACATCCGGGTGAGTGACGATGGGGAGGGAATAGAGGCAAAGCAGCTTCCTTTGGCTTTCTTGCGTCATGCCACTAGTAAGATAACGGCTGCCTCCGATCTACGGTCGGTTCGTACCCTGGGCTTTCGGGGAGAGGCCCTCGCCAGCATTGCCGCGGTCGCCCGGGTTGAAATATACTCTCGTCCTCAGGAACAGCCGACTGGAGCTTACCTGCGGATTGAGGGGGGTCAAGTCCTCACCCATGAGAGCGCGGGATGTCCCGTAGGGACGAATATCATCGTCAAGGACCTATTCTACAATACCCCGGCAAGGCGCAAGTTCCTGAAGAGTCCCGGCGCCGAAAAGCGCTATATCATCGATGTTGTCGGACGTCTCGCTTTGGCCAACCCCCATGTCGCCATCCGTTTGGTCTGCGACAAGGAAGAAGTCCTGAGTACACAAGGCAATGGCGATATGTTACTCGCTATCCAGGCCGTCTTCGGCGGCGAGCTTGCCAGTGGCATGCTTCCCATTCAGGGCCAGCTGCCACCGGGGACAATCAATGGGTACATTGGACTCCCCGAGCTTGCGCGAGGTCAACGGACCCACCAGGTATTCATCATCAATGGCCGCTGCATTGAGAGCCGTCTGTTAACCAGCGCCCTTGAGCGCAGCTACGGCTCTCTCCTGATGACGCGCCGCTTTCCCGTGGCGGTGGTCCAACTCCAGCTTGACCCGGCATTTATCGATGTCAATGTCCATCCGGCCAAAAGTGAGGTCAGGTTTCAGGATGACAGCATGGTGTACAGGGGCCTGCTCCTTGCTGGACAGCGGGCCCTGGGACAGCGGGAAGCGGACCGGACCTGGCCCATGAGCCCCGAGCCCAAGGGAGAACAAGCCCAATGGACTTTCGAACCCGCCGTAGTGGGGCGGGTAGAGCCCCTTCGCGAGCTGCAAAGCCCCTATGTCACAACTGCGCCACAACCGACCCAGGTCATCGGCCAAGTCTTCCAAGGGTTTATTATCGTCCAAACTCCGACGGAGATGCTCATCATCGATCAACATGCCGCCCATGAGCGGATTCTTTACGAACGGCTCCGCCGCCAGCAGGAAGACGCGGCCATCCAGGAATTGCTGCTGCCGGTCACCCTTGATGCTGGCCCGGAGCAGGCCCATCTGATCGAGAGCAACCGGGAACTGCTCCATAGCCTGGGAGTGGGGCTAGAGGGCTTTGGAGGCACATCCTTCATTTTGCGCCATGTACCCACATTCCTTGCCTCCAAGGGCAACTGGTCCGAGCTGTTGTCCCAGATCACAGAAGCACTAGCTGGAACCTCGCCAGAGGACGCTTTGCTCGTCACCTTAGCCTGCCACGGGGCAGTAAAGTACGGGGATCGGCTGACTTTGCACGAAATGGAGACGTTGGTTGCGGACCTATTCCAGGCCGACTGCTTCGGAACGTGTCCCCACGGCCGCCCAACGATCCTTCGTTATTCCCAGGGCGAGCTGGAGCGGCGCTTCGGTCGATAGGGGGGGTGAGGCGGATTGTCTAGACTTCCCTTGTTAGTCCTCGTCGGTCCAACGGCAGTGGGGAAAACCCAGTTGTCCCTCAGGCTGGCCGAAGAGTTGGATGGGGAAATAGTCTCCGCAGATTCGATGCAGGTATACAAGTTCATGGATATCGGCACGGCCAAGCCTACCCCGGAAGAGCGAAGAAGAATTCCCCATCACTTGTTGGACGTTTGTCTACCTAATGAATCCTTCAGTGTTGCTCGCTATCAGAGGCTTGCGTGGGATGCCATCGCCAACATCCACCGCCGCGGTCGTTTTCCCATTTTGACCGGCGGGACAGGCCTTTATGTCCAAGCAGTTGTCGACGGCCTCAACTTTCCCCCCCAACCTTCTGATAAGCAGTATAGGGCGAAGCTCCAGGCCCTAGCCCAGGAGGAAGGGCCCGAAGCCGTACACCGACTGCTCCAACGAGTGGATCCCGAGACGGCTTCCCGCATTCATCCCAACAACCTGCGCCGCGTCGTGCGGGCCCTGGAGATTTGCCGCTGTACCGGTCGCCCCATGTCCGCGCATTTGAAGGAAGAGCCGCGGCAAAAACCACCCTATGATCTCCATATGTATGGCTTGACGAGGGACCGTTCTGAGCTCTATGAACGGATCAATCGCCGGGTGGACGAAATGATCGCGGCTGGCCTCGTTGCCGAAGTCAAGGTTCTTGTGGAGATGGGATTTGCCGAGGGGAAGACAGCTCTCCAAGCCCTGGGATACAAGGAAATCCTGGCTTATCTGCAAGGGCTTCTGACTTTTGAAGAGGCCGTCGAGCTATTGAAACGGGATACCCGCCGTTATGCCAAACGACAGCTCACCTGGTTTCGTCGGGACCGCCGCATCCGCTGGTTCAACCTGAGCGAAATCACCGTCGCACAGGTCATAACCACCATCACCCAGGACATGCTAAAGGCATTGGCTGAATAATCTTATATTTTCGCCATTGTTTAGCAGGAATTTGGGAAAGGCCGCGAGAATTGCAGTTCTATATAAGCGGTGACCCCTGGCGGAGTGGTGGTGGGCATGGCGTGACTCTCGCCGGGGCCTGTCACTAATATTCTGAGGAGGTCTAATATAATGGAGAATCCTGACTTATACACCCTTAGTCGGTTGAGCGCTGAACTGAACATCCCCGAAAGCACCCTGCGCCGTTACACCAAGCAGTTCAGCGAGTTCATTCCCTCGGTCGGTCAGGGTCGCAAACGTCGGTTTAGAGCGGAGGCAAAACCCATCCTGCTCAAGATCTCCCAGTACTTCCGCGAAGGTTTAGAGACGGACCAGGTCACGGCCCGCCTAGAGCAAAACTACCAACGGACCGTGGATGTTAAGGATCTGGCAGTTACGAGACGACACGGGCTGACTGATGATTCTACTGCGGAACTAGCGGCAGCCCTAGAACAACACGCGCAGACTCTGAACATCTACAACGCAGTGGCGAGGGAGACCCTCGAGATCCTCCGGCAGCAGTCGGATTTGCATGAAGTCCTGATCAATACTCTAGGCAGACTACCCGCGGAGGTGGCAGGTGAGATCCGTCGCCACACCCTGCTCGCCAGGATGAAATCCATCCTTCGCCTAGACCGGAAGTAGCCGACTGTCACGCCTGCCGGCCTTTCAACGTAGAATGCTAAGGTAGAAAGGTCCCGGGCAGGTGAGGAGATGGGGGATTGGCTTCATTCCCTGCATCATGACGAAGTGCTGCGGTTTCTTTGTGAAGGCAAACTGTCCACGGCGGATGCCCTTCGTTTGCTTAGGCAGACCCAGCCTGCCGGAGCCGCAGCCAAGGACAAGGCCGCTCCTCCCACGACAAACCCCGATGCCTTGCGCCAAGCCTTGGCCGAGTTGAATCTTCTCGTGGGCCTCCAGGAGGTCAAGGGGTTGGTCAGGGAAATCCTGGCCTTCGTTGAGATTCAGAATCGCCGTCGTCAGGAAGGTTTGAATACCGAGCCGACCGTATTGCATATGATCTTTAAGGGTAATCCGGGAACTGGAAAGACCACCGTCGCCCGGATCTTGGGGAAGATACTCCATGAAATGGCCGTACTGCCCAAAGGGCATTTAGTTGAAGTTGAGCGGGCCGACTTGGTCGGGGAGTATATCGGTCATACGGCGTTGAAGACCAGGGAGCAGGTCCGCAAAGCCCTCGGCGGCATTTTGTTCATCGATGAAGCCTATTCCCTCGCCCGCGGCGGCGAAAAGGACTTTGGCAAGGAAGCCATTGATACTTTGGTCAAGGCTATGGAGGACCACAAGAATCAGTTCATCCTCATCCTCGCCGGCTATCGGCTGGAGATGGAATGGTTCCTGCAGACAAATCCCGGCCTGCGCTCCCGCTTTCCTATCCACATCGATTTTGTCGACTACACCCTTGACGAACTGCTGCAGATTGCCGAGCTGTTCGTCGCCGAACGCCAGTATAAGCTCTCGCCAGGGGCTAAGACCAAGCTCCTGCGGATCCTGCAGAAAAAGGTCAGTGACTCGGAAGGTAATTTCGGCAATGCCCGTCTGGTACGCAACCTCTTGGAAAAGGCCATTCGACAACAGGCAGTCCGCCTAGTCAGCCTCACCAGACCAACCAGGGAGGAGCTAATGCTAATTACAGCCCAGGATTTGGAAGGACGGGAGACTCTGTGAAGCGCTGCATCATCATTGGCAAACCGAACGCCGGCAAGACTCTCTTCACCCTCAATTTCGCCGCCTACCTAGGCACAACCCCTTTGCATGTAGCATTCCGTCAGGACAACACCACCAACTGGAAGACTTACCGTCTCGACGAAGCAGTGCAGCAGCTCACCAGTTCCAAGCCCCATCATACCCTGGGCCTCCAGGAGCTAATTGTGACCTTGCCTGCGAGGAAAGGGGCGAAGCGCATCCAGCTCATCGACACATGCGGCCTCGTTGAAGGCATACCAGCAGAGCAAGATATCCGGCGGGCGATGGCCGCCACCTTAGCCGCCGTACGGGATGCCCACCTGATCCTCCATATCATCGATGCCTCGCGGGTGAAGGCCGCCGGGACTGTCGAAGCCCTTGGGGAAGTGGACTACCAGGTTGCCCAGTTCGGGCAGCTCAGGGATGGATACCTGATCCTGGCCAACAAGATTGACCTGCCCGAGGCCAAGGAAGGACTCGATATCATCGCTCGGGAGTTTGCCGCCCATCAAGTCATACCGATTTCGGCCCTGTACCAGCAAGGATTCAAGGCGGTGAAGCAGTTTGTCCAGCGCCATATCTAGCATCCTGGCCAAGTACTTGTGCATACTACTAGTCGGCCTGGCCATCAAACTGATGGACGACTGCCTCGACGAACCGATGCAGGACCTAGCAGACTGTTGCCAGCAAGGAGCCATAGCTTACGCGCTGCTGGCCTTGGCCACGGCCGCGGCCATCGCTTCGGATACAGCCTGTTCCTTATTTTTCGCCGCTTATATCTTAGGAATGGCCGGGGATGCAACAAGGCCGCTGGCTTCAAGGCTGCGGGGCTGGGAAGAATCCCTCCTTGTCCTAGGAATTGGCCTTGCATCCGTTGGGTGGAGGCCTTTGCTGGCAGCGACGTCAACTCTGGCAGCCGTGCAGCTTTATGATGACTTTGCCGATGTGGCCGTGGATGCCCGCTTGGGAAGAGTGAATCTAGTGCGAAAGTGGGGATATACCGAGTGTCTATTGCTGCTGGCTATATCCATGGCCACGGGAGCCCTGCTCAATCCCTTGCAGACCCTCTTAGTATTCCTCGCCGTTCCCCCTGTTCTCGCGCTGACCCGCAAGACCCGCAGAGAGGACGAATGGGTTTGTACTTGAGTCCAGAAACGCTAACAATCGGCATTATCATTATGATACTCATAGGCTACATATGGGGAAGGAGAAGCGGCCTGCAGGAAGGATTTCGCCAGGGGTTGGCCTTTGGTCCCCTTGAAGTCAGACGCCAAAGCCTCAGCGCAGGTTATTGTTCTATCTGCAGCCCCCAATGCTCCTGTCAAGGGTCGCTTCTAGGAAAGAGTCCTGACGTTGATGAGAGCTTATCTGGCGAGGTTGAGCAAGGCTCAAGCTAAGGACATCCACCGTCTGAACCAGGCCCATGGGCCTGGTTTGCGTTTTGCCGGTCACGGGACAGGCGCAAGCCGGGGGATAGGGAAAGTCATAACCTTAGTGTCCGATTCCTCACAGGCAGGGCTCGACATAGTCCCCCGGGGCCCTTGAGTTGGGAGGTGGGCCAAGGGAGAACGAGGTGGATAGCCCTTGTTGTCCTTCTGGTTACAAAAGTTTGACAGGTAACTTGCCCGGGATGTAGAATTAGCTCGGAGGCAAGGGGGAGAGCGACATGATCCTTTCATTCGTATTAGACTTCAACTCTCGCGAAGAGATGGACCAGGTGGCTAACAAGCTGTGGAAACAGCACAAGATTACCGGGGAGATGGAAATGATCCCGCTGCCTGGCGGTAAGTGGCGGTTATCCGTCCATTCTGAAAAGCAGCTTCGCCAAAGCACTATCGATGCATTGCCGGGCAAGCGGATAACCAGCAAGCTGGCAGGGATCAAGATAGAGGAGGACTCCCAGGAAGTTGACTGATGCGGCGGTATTGGACTTGATCGCCAACGCAAAGGACGAGCTCCGTCCTTTATGGCGTTCCTATGATCAACTGAAGCTGATTAACCAAAAGAGAGTCTTGAGAGCTTTTCAGGACAACCGCATTTCCGATTACCACCTGGTAGGGACGACAGGCTATGGATATGGCGATTTGGGTCGAGATGCCGTGGAAGGTGTGTTTGCAAGGGTTTTCCGCGGGGAGGAAGCCCTCGTCAGACCTAATCTGGTAAGCGGCACCCATGCTATCGCAGCTTGTCTCTTTGGCCTGCTCAAGCCGGGGGATGAACTCATCTCAGCGGTAGGGAGGCCATACGACACGTTGTGCCAAGTCATCGGCATTGAGGGAAATGCACCGGGCAATTTGATGGAGATGGGTATCGTCTACCGGGAAGTCCCCTTAACAGAAGAGGGTGGACCAGATCTCGCCGCTCTGGAACGAGCTATCACCAAGAAGACGCGGCTGGTGCTGATCCAGCGCTCCCGGGGCTATGCCTGGCGTCCGGCTTTGCGGGTGTCCCAGATCGCAGATATCGTACGCCGAGTGAAGAATGTCCGCCGGGATATCGTCTGCTTCGTTGACAACTGCTACGGTGAATTCGTCGAGGAGTACGAGCCGTTGGAGGCAGGGGCAGACCTCATCGCCGGATCCCTCATCAAGAATCCTGGGGGCACCTTGGCCCCATCGGGCGGATACATCGTTGGCCGGGGTGAGTACATCGATCGCATCGCCGCTAGGGTTACGGCTCCCGCCATCGGCGCCCGGGTAGGCCCGATGCTTCATCTGACACCCCTCATCTTGCAGGGGTTGTTCCTCGCCCCCCATATCGTAGGCGAGATCTTGCAGGGCCTTTCCCTAGTTGCCAAAGTATTTGCCGACCTAGGCTTTCCGACCGAACCTTCCTGGCAGGATCCCCGCGGTGATGCCGTTCAAGCCATCCGCCTTAGCTGCCCGGAGAGGCTGACCGCTTTTTGCCGTGGTATACAAAAGGCCGGCCCCGTTAACAGCTATGTGACCCCTGAACCTTCCGGTATGCCGGGCTACGAAGACCAGATCATTATGGCGGGAGGAACTTTTGTCCAGGGCTCATCTAGTGAATTGAGCGCCGACGGTCCATTGCGCCCTCCCTATATTGTCTACGTACAAGGAGGCATGAGCAAGGAGCACATCGAATTGGGCCTGATGTCTGCTTTCCGAGAGCTTCAGGACCAAGATTTGATTGAGGTCTGATGGGTGTTTTGCCGTCGTGAGGACAAAGAAAGGGAGATTGTAAGCTGTTCCTCATCGTTTAAATGTCCTCCTTGACTTTTGCCACCAATCTGCTACAATTTACTTGCTGGTTTTCCGAAAGGAAGCCCTAAAACGGCGTAAAATGCCAAAAGGAGGCGAGAAATGGAATGAAAAACGCTTTGGGGTGTCACATTCTTTGTGAAGCCTATGGATGTGACCCTGGGGTGCTAAATCAAAGACAGCAGATTGAGGAAATCATGGTTGAGGCAGCCCTACGCGCTGGTGCCGAAGTGCGGGAAGTAGTGTTTCACAACTTTAGTCCGCAGGGGGTCAGTGGGGTTGTCGTTATTTCCGAGTCCCATCTCGCCGTTCATACATGGCCGGAGCTGGGCTACGCCGCTGTCGATGTGTTTACCTGTGGCGACCGAGTAGACCCCTGGGCGGCATGCAACTATATTACTGAGCATTTCAAAGCTAACAGCACTAGTACGCAAGAAATACAACGAGGAGTGCAGGTTTCGTGTGTAAAGTCGCCTTCCTGACCGAAAAGGGGGGAAGCTAGGGTTGTATGAGTTCCGACAAAACTATTAAGGTTCCTTGACCCTGCTCTTAACGTCATCGTCAAGAAGCAGGGTCTATTTGTGTTCCCATACCCCTTGTTGAACATCTGTTCAATTTATGCTATTATTAGGATAAGCTTTGTGGCAAAGAGGACAATCTCTATCGCCACTATTAAAGGATTTTCCTGATGGCCAAGGTAAGATCATTGTTGGACTCCCGGTTGCCCGGAAGGAGTGTGGTTGCCTATGGGAGGAAGGGCTGTGCCCACAGATTGCGTACCGCCCACAAAGGGCAAATTGGACTTTAGTAAGATGTCCGACGAAGAAGCTGTCATGTACGCCCAGGCAGGCATGGAAGAAGCAATGAATCACTTGTTCAATAAATATCAAAGGCTGGTATATATCTGGACACGGCCTTACTTCCTTCAAGGAGCAGAAGATGATGACTTGCTTCAAGAAGGCTTAATCGGTCTTTATAAAGCGATACGGGACTTCAACCCAGGCTCATCATCCTTCTGGTCCTTCGCAAAGCTCTGCATCACCCGCAACATCATCAGCGCAATCAAAGGAACAACCCGTCAGAAGCACATCCCACTAAACTCATACACCTCTCTCCATAAGCCGGTTTATGACTCCGAAGGGGATCGCACCCTGATGGAGGTCTTAGCGAGCAACCGCGTTGACGATCCAGAGACTTTGTTCATCGACCAAGAACACCTTCAGAACACCCACCAGCATATTAAGAAAACCCTCAGCGACTTTGAATACAGGGTTTTCCGCTTGTATATTAACGGACTGTCCTACAAGGAGATGGCCAACCAGCTCCATACCCACACAAAATCCATTGATAATGCCCTATGTCGGATAAAGAATAAGATGGCCAAGTTCCTCTAGCCTCCAGTGACCATGGGCCATAACAATGACGGTTTTGGGGGGTCTGCCCAAAACCGTTCTTTCTTCAAAGGGAAGTATATGGTAGAATACATCCTGACAGTCCCAATGGCACTGAACAAACAATAAAACGAAAGGAGTATCCGCCGTCTTAGCGGTCGGCTGTGAAGCACAATGACAGGAACTTTGATCAATGCCATCTTAGTTGTCCTTGGCTCCCTGATTGGGTTGGCCTTGAGAAAGAGATTGCCTGAACGTTACGGAAAGACGCTGATGCAGGGAATAGCTTTGTTTGTGCTGTTTATCGGCGGACAAATGGCTACAGAGACGGCCCAGCCTCTAATACCTCTAATCAGCTTGGCCTTAGGCAGCATCCTGGGCGAGTTCTTAATGATTGAGGATAGGTTGGAAGCCTTCAGCCTACAGATGGAGCGTAGGTTCGGCCGGGGAGATGCCCTGTTTGCCCAAAGCTTTGTTGGAAGCAGTTTGCTATTCGTTGTTGGACCAATGGCTATCATCGGCTCCATTAATGATGGGCTGCAAGGTGATTATTCACTGCTGCTCGCCAAGTCCATCATGGACGGCTTTAGTGCTATTGCCTTCGCCTCAACGATGGGCATCGGGGTGCTATTCTCCGCCATCACCATTCTCGTTTATCAAGGTGGGCTCACCTTCGCCGCCATCGTCGCTCGCGACTTTTTTACGCCGGCAATCATTGCCGAGATGACGGCGACAGGCGGGATGATTATTCTAGGACTTGGTATCAACATGCTTGAACTGCGTAGAATACGGGTGGGCAATCTGTTGCCGGCCATTCCTATCGCCATTGTCGGGACCGCCCTCACCAAAGCCTTGCTTTAAAGGAGGGAGGAGAACCATGGTTTCTTCGGTGGATATAGTCCTGAGGTTGTCGCTAGCGCTTGTCCTTGGGGGTCTAATCGGCCTTGAACGTGAGTTCCATGGTCGTCCGGCAGGCTTTCGCACTAATACTCTCGTATGTTTAGGGTCAACCCTAGTCATGCTTGTGTCCGCTTATGCGTTTGCCGACACTCCAGGCCGGTCCTACGATCCAGCGCGCATGGCCGCCCAGGTTGTCAGCGGCATAGGGTTCCTGGGGGCGGGCAGCATCATCAGGGAAGGACCGTCAATCAAAGGACTGACAACTGCCGCTAGCTTGTGGGTAGTGGCCGGCATAGGCCTGGCGGTAGGCAGCGGATTTGTATTCGCGGCGGTGTTTGCGACCTTCCTTGCCATCATTGCCTTGACTGCACTGGAAAAGGCAGAGAAAAAACTGGTTGGCACTAAGCATGTGGTGCTCACCATGGAAGTCCACGACCATCCTGGTGTACTAGGATACTTAACATCCGTCTTAGGTGCCCACAACGTTGACATCCGGGACGTAACCATCAGTCAACGCGAAGGGGGAACGGCCCTACTAGATTTGGAGATTCATGTACCATCAAGACTCGATACCATCGCCCTCTTGGACCAGCTGACTGAGCACGAAAGCGTTCGCCGGGCCGACTTACACTATTAGTCCAACAAGGGAGAAGGAGACAAGTGCACCTGCTGATCACTAATGATGACGGCATTTACGCCAAGGGAATTCGCGTTTTAGCCAAAGAGCTAAGTATGATAGCCAAGATAACCCTCGTGGCGCCCGATCGAGAGCGGAGCGCAACAGGCCATGCCATTACCGTCCACTACCCCTTGCGGGTAGAGCCAGTGTCCGTTGATGGCGCGGCCGATGCCTATGCCGTCGACGGCACCCCTTCAGACTGCGTAAAATTGAGCTTAGAAGCCTTGTTGCCCGACAAACCAACGATGGTGATTTCCGGTATCAACCGGGGTCCCAATTTGGGAACGGACATCCTATATTCAGGGACTGTGTCGGCCGCAGTTGAAGGCATCATCCACGGAGTACCGTCCTTCGCCATTTCCCTTGACTGCTTCGATGACGGCCCCTATTATGATGTGGCGGCGGCCATCGCTAAGAAGGTAGTGCTCAAGATTAATGAACATGGTTTGCCGCCGGGGGTATTGCTCAATATTAACGTACCGACCGTGCCGACGGAGAAGCTGCGGGGGATTAAGATCACCACCTTAGGCACCAGGCGATACCGTAATGTCTTTGACAAGCGGGTAGATCCTCGAGGCCGCACGTACTACTGGCTGGCTGGTGATGTAATCGATCTCGACGATGACATAGACACTGACACCATGGCGGTCAAAGACGGTTTCGTCAGCATCACCCCCGTACACTTTGATCTAACGGACTACAGGGTTATGGAGCAGTTGAAGAATTGGGATTTAACCATCTGAGCACGGGTAGATTAACCTCCCCCTCTCGGCCCGCATACTATGCTAGTGATGGGCGATGCACAGGCGGGGAGGGGATGGGCTTGCCTCAACTAGTTGATCGGGCAGTATGGATGGGCATAATCAACCTTCTCTTGCTTTGTACAGTCATTCTCGCCCAGAATTGGCGGCAGATGGTAACTCGGCAAATGAGCCCCTTGATTATCTTCGTCTCCATCAGCCTGGCCATATACACCATGACCATCTTGATGATCCTCGGCTCAAATCTCATGCAGGCAACACGTTTCTATTGATAGGGAGGCAAGGAATCATGGCCGACTGGACACCACCTGAAAGACAGATTGTCACCCTTGCAGAGCAGAGTTTTCCTCAAGACAACCCTTCCCACCGGCTGGTCACCTTCCTCAACAAGACCCTGAAGTCCCACGGCTACATCTTCGGCCTTAGCCGCGACCAAGAGGGAAATGAGGTCTGGACCATCTACCAGCTGATAGAGACGGGGGACGAAGACTAGACATTTTTTGGTATAGGTTATTTTGCCGACTTGGGCTAAACTACAGGTGAAAGCGCTAACGAGTACTTTGGAGTGAGGTTGCCTTGGCTGCAAACCTTTGGCTGTTCGAACAATTAATGCATGCGCCTGGCTAGAATGAGGGAGCAGAAGTCTGCTCGCTCTTTTTGCATCTACCTGCCTAGTGCAGGATTTGTAGGAGACAGGGTGGAAGCTATATACTAAGGTAAAGGTGTTTCCCATTTAAACTGGATTAGGGGGAATGCGCCATGTTTGAGGTAGCCAAAGACGATGTATTGCGGGGGTTGAAGAAATTCAAGCGCCTGGCTAAACAAGATATACTGGCTAGCAGCTTGACCTCCAACCCCCGCTTCTGGAGCTCCCAAGCCGAGGCAAGACGAAACATGTATGACGAATTAATGGCTGCCGTTGAAGAAAAAGGGGTAGAGATGGCATATCGTCAAGCAGCGAGGACTTATGCCAACCTACCCCTGCATAATTTGTCCGAGCCAGACCCCCAGATCACAGGCAAACAGCAAGCACTAGAGATGTTCTTCACCATCCTTGGTGTGAATAAAGACGGACAAAAGTGTTCCCTCAATGAGGACGCAAGTGATGGGATGATGCTCAACGCAACTCCTTAGGGCGCCCATGATGACAAGGATCCGAGGGGCGAGAGAGGCGTTCCTCGGATCTTCCTCCAATCAAGCGGGGTATTTGCGAAATATCCCGATCACTTTTCCAAGGATTTGCACGTCCCTAGCATAAATAGGCTCCATTAAAGCATTGGCTGGTTGCAGACGAATTCCATCTTCTTCTCGGTAGAAGGTCTTCACAGTCGCTTCATCGCCAAGGAGAGCAACGACAATATCCCCGTCATCAGCCGCATTTTGTTTCCGGACAACGACGTAATCCCCTTCGAGTATGCCGGCTTCGATCATGCTGTCGCCCCGGACCCGGAGCATGAACACACTGGAGCCTTGAGTAATCTCCGCGGGCAAGGGGAAGTATTCTTCGATGTCCTCAACGGCTAGTATGGGCTCTCCAGCCGTAACCCTGCCAACGACCGGTACGGGGATAATTCTCCCCAGCGCGTCATCAAGATCGCACACCTCGATTGTTCGCGGTTTCGCCGGATCCCTTCGAATAAACCCCTTGTTCTCCAATCGGACCAGATAGCCATGGACGGAAGAGCTTGACTTCAAACCGATAGCTTGCCCGATCTCTCGAATGGAGGGAGGAAATCCTCGTTCTCGCATATGGGCCTTGATATAGTCCAACATCTGTTGCTCTCTCTTGGTTAGACCACCCACGCATTCAGCCCCTTTCCACCGCGATTCTTGATTCAATTATAGCCCACTAAGCCATCTCTTGCAAACATCTGTTCCTCACTGAACATTTTTTCCCCGAACATACCTTTGCAAAGCGCGCCCAAGATGTTATACTATCATTAGCGACCGAACATATATTCAGGCAACATCTGTTCGAGGGGGGCTATCCATGGCGAGGTTCCTGAAGAATCTGGTTGGCGGAATCATCTGTCTGATCTTGCTCGTAACGCTAGTCAACGCGGCGACGACAGGCTGCCCGGAGGAAGCTTATGAAGAGGTTGTGGTTGCTCCCGGAGATACCTTGTGGAGCATCGTACGTCGTCATGGAGTCCAAGGCGATCCACGCCGCATGATTGACGAGATCAGGCGCCTAAACAGCTTGGCCGATGCCCGGCTGCACCCAGGACAGAAATTGCTCTTGCCGCGTTGAATCAACAGGTAAATATAACTTCGCATAAGATATATTATGTAAACTAACGTCATTTTGTCCCGCCAGAGGGCCGCGCAAAGGTGCGAAAGGTGGCCCACCAAAAGGGCCCTCCTCCGCGCAAGTGATCAGAAAACCCGGGGCGGATGCATCCGCCCCGGGCCTATCCCTAACCCCGATTTCTCTCTTGAACTAATGGCAAGTTGAACAGCTGCCTCCCGCACAACCACCGCAGGAGGAAGATGCCGAACTCACTCCGCTTCCGGCTGAACTGAAGCCAAAGGTCGAGACGAGGCGCTTCGCGTTTTTCTCTCCGCAACGAGGACATTTTACCTTCACGGTGTCCGAGCTTCGGCAAAGCTCTTCAAACTTGTGGTCACAGCTTTGGCACTGGAACTCGTAAAGTGGCATAGTCCAACTCCTCCAGAATCTATCTGGGTTTATGATATCATACCCGGCATTCTGCAGGCTAGACTATGAGATCCACTTCTTGACCGTTGTTCAGGCAAGCAGCGTTAGCTTCATCGGTGTCTAGGTGCAGTTCCAAGACGAAGTCCTCGCGCACCCTGACGAGAACATTATCAAAAGTCAACGGGCGGGGGCCTTCCGTGACGGCCACCTTCACATAGTCTTTGTCCTTTAGACCAAACTTCTCGGCCTCAGCCGGCGTCATGTGGATGTGGCGTTTCGCCAAGACGACCCCTTCCGAGAGTTTAACACAGCCCGCAGGTCCAACGACTACTATCCCAGGGCTGTCCACCAACTCGCCGGAATCCCGCACCGGAGGCTTGACTCCCAAGGCAAAAGCGTCCGTTCTGGAGATTTCAACCTGGGTCTTGCTGCGTACTGGCCCCAAGACTCTCACGCGCTGCAACACGCCTTTGGGACCCACGAGGGTGACAGTCTCGTCTGCAGCATACTGACCAGTCTGGGACAGATCTTTGGCCACTGTCAGTCCGTATCCAGGGCCAAACAAGGTAGCTAAGTCCTCCTCGGACAAGTGAACATGGCGATTAGAAATTCCCACGGGCACTCGACCAACCACTTTTCCCATTCTCGTTATGCCTCCTCTGCTATCTCATCACCGTGTATAGAGTACGCCGTTAGGAGGATGATGTCCTCCCCTTCTCCCCTCTTATTGTGCATTTCGTTGCAAACTTTCGAAGGGCCCATGGCTGCACCCTCCAGTATTGGTCTCTCTGGTTGGATCTTGGTATAATGTAACTAGGCAACTCATTCTTTTCGGGGTTGCTTTGGCGTTACTACCTAGATCATACCTCAAAGACTCCCACCTTTTCTAGTATCTGGCTCAAACTTGCCGGGTTCTATGAACCAGACTCTAGCCCCCCTACAACCCTCGGGGCGATTGCCCTTGACCCGGGAGGAAACCTTGTGGTATACTACGTCTAGATAAAAAGCCTTTCGCAGGGGAGTAGCTCAATTGGCAGAGCACCGGTCTCCAAAACCGGGTGTTGCGGGTTCAAGTCCTGTCTCCCCTGCCATTTTTATACCCATTTCGATGGCATTTCAACAGTTGGCATATCGCAAACCAGGTCGTTCTGGGGTCCAAAACAACGGGGAGCCCTACCCATGGCGTCCTTCTAGGTCTTTCGCGGACGATTTGGATAGGCTCCCCGCAAGTGTTTAACTGCTTGTGAAAGGCTGCGGTTGCATCATATGACCGCTAGATCACCGCACCCCTTTCAACACAATGGCCTTTACTTGACTCATTTCTTCCAGGGTGGTGCTGGCACCTTCTCGGCCCAAGCCACTCATCTTGTAGCCGCCGAAGGGGAGTGCGATAGCGTCCGGCCCATTGATCCCTACTCCCCCACTCTCCATCCTCATAGCTACCTTCATCGCTATGGCGGCCTGCTCAGTTGCCAGCTACTATGGACTGCTATTGCCCTTGAACCGGAGAACGACCCTTTCGTTGCAGCAAAGTAGCGATGCCTCCCAGAACAGTCACCAACGCCCCGCACCAAAGAAGACTAATCAGAGGTTTTCGACTAACCTCTAGGATCAAGACTTGGGGAGCCGCATCGGGGTGGAAAAGGCGCAAGACAACTTCCCCCCTAGCATCAACTTCATCGAGGGCCACAGCTACGTCTAGTTCCGGGATGTATGCAATCTCCTGCTCCCGGCTATTAGGCTTGATGGTGAGGGCAGGGACCACTTGGTGCACAAACCCATCCGCGGCGACAGTCACTTGGGTGGCTACCCTTCCCCCCTGGTGGCCTATTAGATCGAAATCGTGGAAGGTGACTTCATAACCTTCCTGGACTACTGTCTCCCCTTTCTCGACGCGAACAGCTGGCCCCCGGTCGTGCTGCAGACCTAAAGGACTTATGTAAATATCGTTAAGAAAACCTCGGCTAATGTGGGGTTTGGGCACTACGTCCCCACCTTGGGCATAGATCCTTGGAAAGGCTTCAAAGGAGCCTCCTTGCCCCGTTAGCTCCAGCTCCAGACCTGATGGAGTCGTCCCACGGTATCTGACTTGATATCCTAAGACTTGTCTGCTTTCACCGGTTTTCAGGGCCACTCTCTCCGCGGTGCTGAAACTTGCCGACACAACAATCCCGAGGAAGATCATCGCCATTCCTCCGTGGAGCAGATAACTGCTCCGCCATCGGGACGAAACCCAAGCGATGGCATTGGTCAACAGGGCTGCGAGAGAAACCCCAATGAACAATGAGTGGAAGGGCTGCCTTGTCAGGACGGCAATTGGCGCGGTCCCGGCGAGGATGAGCGTCCCTGGGATGATTAGGGACTTTCGACGCTCAAGCCAAGGGAACAACGCCATCAACAGTCCCGCAAGGAGAGCCAAAGGGAATATTCCCTTATTGTAAAAAGAAGCCTCCACCGCAGCAGGCCTGCCAAGGGCTGCAGTAATTAGAGGAGTCGCCGTCCCCAAAGCTACGATGAAGGCGGCACCAAGCAGAACGGCTATGGTCGTAGCTGGGAGAAGACTCGCCTTCTGACCCCCGAGGGCTTTCCAGCGAGAACCCAGGATAGCTGCCGCGAGGATCCCGAGCACAATGACTTTTGCCAACAATAGCCCACCCAGCCCCAGATCGGCAAAAGAATGGACGGAAAAATCGGCAAACAACCCACTGCGGGTGACAAATGTGCCTAGGACAACCATCAGATAGGTGGAAATGGCCAAAGTAAGACTAGTTCTGGTGACGCCCGCGGACTGGCCATGAAGGAGGGCTGTGGTCATTAGCCATGGTACCAAGGCTGCGTTTTCCACCGGATCCCAGGACCAATACCCACCCCACCCCAATACTTCGTATGCCCACAGGGCGCCGATGATCATGCCGCTACCCAAACACAACCAGCCAAACAAGGTCCAAGGGAGACTTCTTTGGGCCCACTCCTTCTCCCTTCGTTCAATGAGGGCAGCCAAGGATGAGGCGAAGGGTATCGCCAGCCCAACATAGCCAAAGAAGATGACGGGTGGATGAATGGCCATCCAGGGATCTTGCAACAATGGGTTGAGCCCTAGCCCTTCGGAGGGCGTCGCACCAAGCAAAGCGAAAGGGTTGTTGAGGAGCAGCAGACTAGTAAGCCCCAATTGGGTGAGGTTATAGAAAAACATGTCCAGCGGGCGGGCAGAGCGCAAGAAGATCAACCCGATCCAGGCGCCAATCAGCCCCCACAGGAGGATGCTCCCTTCATGCCCCGCCCAGAAGGACGACAGGAGGTACAAGGGAGGCAGGTCCCTGCTGGTGTGGGAGTATACATAAGCATACTCGAACCGATGGTTGATAAGCAGCAGCAGCAGCCTAAGGGAAGCCAGGCTCATGAAAAAGACATGGCAGCGATAGGCCCAGCGAGGGAAATCCCTTGTCGGCCGACGGCCCCAGCCGGCTAGCCCCCACCCTAGACCAGCAAGTACTGATGATAAGAAAGCTAATAGCACCAAGACTATTCCCCCCGATACTTCGACGGACACTTGACTAGTAGTCTCTTCGCTTGAAACACTCCATCTTTGTAAATCCCCACCGCCCCAACCCGTTCCGCCTGCTCAAAGCCATAGGGACGAGCCCCGTTATAGACGATAGGCATTACCTCGCCATGCTCGTCCATTAGGAGGAACCGAAGTCCAGCCTCATCTTCCATTGTCTGGGGAAGCAAAATCCCCAGCACCTGCACCGTCCGGTCAGACTCTTTGGCCCGGGCAAAGTCCACGTAAGGAGTCAAACTGGAAAGGAAGCTGCTGCTTGCCAGGGCAAGGCAGCCGGCCATGAAGAGTCCAAGGAACAAAGCCCCCCTGCCCCTCATTGCCCCTTCGGCCCCTTCAGCTTCCGATCGATGTGCCACAGATAAGCGAACAAGCCAAACCACGTTAGCAGACTGACTGTCAAGACAGTGTTAGTCCCCATCGCCATCGCCTCCCAAAAGTACTTCAGCCCTCCAGCGCAAGTTGTGCATCCAAGCAAAAATACCGGTGAAGCCGGCCAGCGCTGCCAAGAATACTAGGAGCATCTGGGGATTCATGTCTACCCTCCCCCCAGTATTAAGCAGGGGTGACGGGTGAAGGGTCACATAGGCCCGGGGCAAGATAAACACCAGAAAGGGCACCACACTGAAGGCAAACACGACGTAAACGGCGCTCAAACGAGCCCGGCGGTGGGCGTCCGCCAGGGTTCCCCGGAGGGAAAAATAAGCAAGATAAATGAAAAACAAGGCGACAATGGTCGTTTGCCGAGGGTCCCAGTTCCAGTAAACGCCCCACGTTTCTCGGGCAAAGAGGGCCCCGGTGATCGTGGCCAAGAGGGCAAACAAGGTCCCGAGCTCAACCGCTGCGGAGGATTTCGCATCAAACCGCAAATCCCGGCGGCGAAGGTAATAGACTCCCTCCACCATGGCCACGCCGTAGGCCAAGACGGCAACCCACGCCGCGGGCACGTGGAAGTAGATAATCCGCGAAAGCTCCCTCAGACCGACAGCTGTCGGCGCGTAGCAGAAGGCTCCGACAAGGACTAATGACATCCAAAGACCAAGGCCGGTCTTTAGTATGGTACCCATACATTCACTCCTCCCAGATGAACTTCACCAACATTAAGGCGAAGGCCCCTACCACCCCGGGATATAACACCAACACCTGCAGGCCTTCCCCCGCAGCGCCAAGGAGAGCGGCCGCCGTGTCCGCGCTGGCTGCGATCAGCAAAGGGAATAGTATGGGAAAGGCCAGCACGGCTAGCATCGGACCTTTCGCCCCTGTTCGACTGACGAGAGCGGCCACTAGAGTGCAAGCCACAGATAGGCCGCAGCTGCCAAAGAACATAGCCGCCAGGAACCGAGCCCAAGGACCTATCTGCAAGTTGAAGACAAGGATGAAAAGGGGTAACACAGCCCCTTGGGCAACCAGGAGCAGCATTAGGTTGAAGAGAACTTTCCCCAGGTAAACCCCTTCTACCGACGCAGCCATCAATAAGCCATCCATAGTCATTTGTTCCTCCTCCCGGAGGAAACTATACCCTAGGCCGGCCACACTGAGAAAAAAAAGGATGATCCAAAGGAGCGCGGCGGCGACGGCCTCGTCTATGTCCGGGATCCCCAGGGCGAAACTAATCACCATCGTCGCAGTCACTCCAAACAGAATGAGAATGCTCACTCCGTGGCGACTGCGCAGCTCCGTTTTAACGTCCTTTTGTAGGATGACCGCAGCTGTCCAAATTGATGAGTAATTCACCCCATTGGACCTCCCGGGGATCATTTGTCGCAATGACGACCACACCTTCCCCTCGGTACTGCAAGACTAGGTCGGCGACGATCCTCCTCCCCTCCTCGTCAAGATGGGAACAAGGCTCATCGAGGAGGAGCACTTCAGGACTATAGGCGAATAAACAAGCGTATTTCAATCGTTGCCGCATGCCGAGGGAAAAGGAACCAACCAAGTCATTCTCCCGTCCGCTAAGGCCCAGCCTGTCCAGCCAGGAACCAACATCAAGGGTCCCTCTCAACCCCCGCAGAGCACAGGCCAGCAATACATTTTCCCGGGCTGTCAGATCCGGGTATAGAGAGATAGCCGGGGTAACGAATCCCAGTCGAGGTCGCACCGATGAGATAGGCAAAGATCCCTTGCCGTTGCAATAGGTTACCCTGCCCTCCCGGGGCGTCAGCAGACCAGCGAGAATGCGAAGCAGAGTGGTTTTCCCCGTTCCGTTTGACCCAGTGATTACGGCAATCGACCCAGGCTGCAGATCCGCTTTGAGGCTGCGAAACAGGAAACCCCTGTCGTAGCCATGGCCCACGTCATCAAGTATCAAACGCGTACGCCTGACCCCCTTCCCCCGTCAGTATGTCCGCATGTTGGTTAACTTATCCATCAGGGGGCCGTCACACGCCGAGTCCAAGAAAGAACAATTAAACATATACATGGAATGGCAAGAGAGAATTCATGTCATACTAATAGTCAGCAAAGGAGGCGATATCTATGGAACGATGGACAGCTGAACAAGTTGAGTATCTGCTCTCACAAGTAGCCGAGGGTGAACGGGAAGGAATACCGGCAAAGAGAGTGTTTGAAAGGCTGGAGAACAAGCCCGAGGTAGGCGGTCGCAGGGCGCAGGCAATTGCTCAGAAGTATTACAATCTACAAAGGGCAAGAAACATTACAAGCCAGACAATTAGTCCTGAGTCCAAGCCTACGGCAATCAGAAAAGTCACGCCCGATATGAGCAAACACCAGCGGACCAAAATCACCGCCGATGAGCTGGTGGGGTTGGAATACGACTGGGAAGTGTTAGAGGCCTTCGAAGGGCTCCCCGACTACATTGCGGAACTCAACGAGAAGATCGCGGACCTAGAGAGAAAGCTTGAAGAGAGACCTAAGTTTGATTTTGCTTCCTTTGTCGGAGAGCTCATCGCCACATCTCAGAAACTGCAGCAGTTCCAGGAGCTAGAAAGGCTCGTCCTCTGTCAGCGGAAAGAGATTGAAGCATTGCGGGCTAAGTTAGGAGAGTACGAGACTAAACTGTCTAACATCAAACAGGAATATGAAGATGCTTGCGGTTGGTTTGAAGTCTTTATGAACAGCTCGAGTGTCAAACAGATGATGTCGGTAGGGGACATCAAACGCCATATGAAAACCACCCTCGATAAGTGGGGCAATGTCCTCCGCATAGAGTTCGAAGAGGAAGAAATACAAGATGAACACCAAGCGGGATGACTTGGCCGGAAGGTCCGGCCGTTTTACCTTTCCTGCAGGTTGACGCCAATGATTCCGCCGATGGTAGATGCCACAACACAAAGCGCTCCCCGTCCTACGAACGAAACCCCCTTCACGATTTGATCATCGCCAGCAAATCGCGAGAAGACGATAAAATAGATCAGTCCGACCAAAGCTCCGTGCAGCCAACCGGCCCGCTCGGCCTTCAAACCGCCGTAAATCCCGCCGACAAACAGGCTCAGGCAGGAGAAGATCCGCATCAGCGGGACGAGGTTAACCTGGATATCGGTGATGAAGACGACTGCCCCTACCAAGACAGCACCGCACCCTAAGACGCCCAGGGTTATTCCAAGGCCGCCTAACAAAGCTAAAGGTTGAATTATTCCCGGCTGTCCCCCTCCGTTCTTCTTGATCGGACCGGCAGGCATGACTCCTACTCCCCTTTTTGTAGTCTGCGTAGTAGAAGATATGCTTGTTGGTAGGATTTATGCCTCCGGGATCAAGAAGGCCCCCGACTGGGGGCCACAATCGTTTATTCCTCTTCTTGTTTGGCAGCCGCAATGACTTCTTCAGCCATGTTGGCCGGGACTTCCTCGTAACTGTCAAACTCCATGGTGTAGTCTCCCCGTCCCTGGGTGATGGACCGCAAATCGATGGCAAAGCGGGTCATTTCCGCCTGGGGTACCAATGCCCTGATGATCTGCTTGTTTTGCTTCGGCTCCATCCCCAAGATCCTGCCCCGTTTCTTGTTCAGATCGCCCATCACATCACCCATGTACTCTTGGGGTACTTCAACCTCAACGCGCATGATGGGCTCGAGCAGCACCGGACGAGCTTCTAGGAAGCCCTTCTTGAAGGCCATGGAGGCAGCAATCTTAAAGGCCATTTCGGAGGAGTCGACGCTATGGTAGGAGCCATCCACTAAGGCTACCTTGACATCAACCACAGGGTAGCCAGCGAGAACGCCTTCTTCCATGGCCTCCCTAATACCCTTTTCCACAGCAGGGATGTACTGTTTGGGCACCACGCCGCCGAAGATCTTGTCTTCGAAGACCAATCCTTCACCAGGGGCAGCTGGCTCCATCTCCAGCCACACGTGGCCGTACTGACCCCGACCGCCCGTCTGCTTCTTGTGTTTGCCCTCGACTTTTGTCTTGCCCCGCATAGTCTCCCGATAAGGGATCTTGGGTGGAATCAAATCCACCTCAACACCGAACTTCTTCTGCAGACGACTGGTGAGGATCTCTAGATGGAGCTCCCCTATGCCGTGGATTAGAGTCTGTTTTGTCTCCGCATTTCTCTCTGTCACAAAGGTCGGGTCTTCCTCAGCCAAGCGGGCCAAGCCGGCCCCTACCTTTTCCTCGTCGCCTTTACTCTTTGGCTGTACTGCCATGGCCATCTTCGGCGCAGGGAATTGAATGGGCTCGAGGACTATTGGTTGTTCCTTGGCACATAGGGTATCGTTAGTAGCCGTCACCTGAACCTTGGCAACTGCCGCAATGTCCCCGGCCACGACTTGTTCCACCGGTTCTTGTTCTTTGCCGATCAACAGGAAAACTTGACCGATCCGCTCGTCCTTGTCCTTGTTTACGTTGTATACCTGGCTATCCGACTTTAGCACTCCGGAATAAACCCGGAAAATCGTCATCTTCCCCACGTAAGGGTCAGCCATCGTCTTGAAAACCAAAGCGCTCAGAGGCTCATCAGCGGAAGGCTGCCTGACTACATCCTCGTCAGTCTTGGGATTCCGCCCATGGATGGCACCGGCATCAACAGGCGAGGGCAAGCACTCGATGCAGTAGTCCATCAAGAGGTCAATGCCGGCCAGCTTGCTTGCCGAACCACACAAGACGGGAATGACGTCCCCCTTCTTAGCCGCCATACCCAAGCAATGCTCGATCTCTTCCTGGGTTAAGGCTTCACCCTCCAGGTATTTCATCATCAGTTCGTCATCGCCAACGGCCACAGCATCTATGAGGGCCTCCCGATAGGACTCGGCTTCAGACAGCAAATCCTCTGGGATCTCACTCTCGACGAATTTCCCTTTGTCATCGGCAACGTATGCCTTCATTTTGACGAGATCGATGATCCCTTTGAAGTTGTCAGCGGCGCCAATGGGGATTTGAATGGGGATAGCCTTGTTGCTCAGCCTTTCAGTGAGCTCGTCAAGGACTTTGCCAAAGTCGGCGTTCTCCCGATCCATCTTGTTAACGAAAACCATCCGGGGCAAATTCCGTTCATCCGCGTAGCCCCATACCTTATCGGTGCCAACTTCCACTCCCGAAGCGGCACAAACGACAACGAGTGCCCCTTCGACGACACGCAGAGCACCTTTCACCTCGCCGGCGAAGTCAAAATACCCGGGAGTGTCGATTACGTTCAGCTTGTGTCCCTTCCATTCACAGGGACCCAACGACGCACTGATGGATATCTTGCGCCGGACTTCCTCCGGGTCATAGTCTAGAATTGATGTGCCATCATCAACCCGACCCAACCGCTTACTGGCTCCGGCCAAGAATAACATGCTCTCGGCAATGGACGTCTTACCAGCACCGCCGTGGGATACGAGTGCTAGGTTGCGCAGCTTTTCAGAAGAATAACTTTTCAAACAGCATCTCTCCCTCACTTACCAATAGATCGCTTGTTCGCCTTCAATGGCTCTGTGCCCAGTGTCCGCGCCATGCAAGAGTATTCAGCTACAACTTCGCCGATACTCGCCTATATCCTCCCCTGGAGATCTGCTTCAGGATCCCCCTCGCTCAACAATTCTGCGCGAATTATGCCCTTAGACTTGCCTTTGTACTCCTGAGGCCTTGTCAGAACAACTGTAGCTGCTCAACCCGCCGGTCAACATCATCATCGAACTCTTGGGCGGGCAAGAGCTCCAATCCATTGATGATTTTCTGTAGTCTATCAACGTCTTGACGGTAAATGTCGGCCCGGTCCCTGCGATAGAGAACATAGGCAGGATGAAACATGGGGAAGATAGGTACTTCGTAACCCGTGATCAACCGACCATGCCGTTTAGTTATCCCCCCTTCATTGGTCAAGGCCTTTAAGGGTATGTTCCCCAAGGTGACGATCAGGCGTCTGGGCACACGCTTAAGATCTCCTTCAAACCATGCTCGACAGGCAGCCATCTCCTCATCGGTGGGCGCCCGGTTGCTCCGCCCATCGTCGGTGGGACGACAGTGGACAACATTCGTTATCCAAACCTGGCTGCGATCGAGTCCGAGAAGTTCCAGAACCCGGTTCAAAACCCGACCAGCTGCTCCCACAAAAGCTTCCCCCTGGAGGTCTTCGTCCCGACCTGGGGCTTCACCTAGGAAAACGATGGGGCTGTCTGGCCAACCGCTGCCGATCACCACGTTGTTTCGCAGACGATGCAACCCACACAAACGACATGAGCGCATCTTCTCATGGATTTCGATCATACATCTCCCCACCTACTAAGGCTGAACCCAAAGGGTTCGTGTGCGGTCATTCCAATCCACAAAACCACCAAGGGCCAAACGAACGAAATCGATGGGAACGTAGGTCACACCCTCTTGGATAAAGGGACTTGCTGATAGGATGCGGCTTTGTCCATTTACTTCGATTCGCTGCTCATCTGGTTTGAGAATAACATAAAGACTGTCTCGTAAGATCGTAATACTCTTCGTTTCCCGATCCCAAGCCACGGTCAGCCGGAACAGATCACTAATGTCCCGCAAGGATATCCACAGGACGCCCCTGCGTTCAATGGGGGGATGAAGCAACTGAATTTGGTGACCGTCAAAAAAGGCCCGATAAAAGTCTCCAGGGACAGGCTGCCACAGGTGGACAACGTCCCTGTCCGCCATCACCAAGAACTCTCCGCCGGGAAGGTGCAAGATAGCCTTGACGACGCCAATGGGTCCACTAAACCAGATCTCTTCTAAGCCACTTCTCGAGGCTTTCCACACACCAACCCCGGGATGGGGCAAAGTTGCCCCGCCAATGAAGGCCAGCTGGTCCTCTATCTGGCCAAGGACAGGTGCCTCCATGTTCAACAGAGGGTCTGAGAGACTCCAGTTTAGAACAAAAGTCTCCCCGTTCCACCGGTAAGCATAGAGTACATCCTGTCCTGTGCGGAGCCACAGCTCTCGGTCGGCCACTTGGAACAGACCTGTCAGCTGTCCCCACGGATAATTCTTCCATACAGTCACCATGTCCCCGTCTTCCCATCTCAGGACTTCAACGGCATTCTCATCGCCCACAACTAGCTCCGACCGACCATCGCCGTCATAATCCGCAACTAATAGCAAGTGCAGAGGATCCCCGGTGCTAACCCACAATTGTTCCAGACCGCTTTCATCCAGTCGAAACACGTGAACCGATCCCTTTTCCGTCAATGCGACGAATTCTTCGCGGCCAGTCCCCGTCAGGTCAGCAAGGATTATTGTTTTCACGGGAGACCACAGGTAGCTGCTTCGTTGCACCTCTACCGCCTGTGAGCCCACCAGCCGAAAACAACGGACGGTTCCCGCCTGTCCCGTCCCAACTATTAGCCGCCCGGGACCGGGGACACACATGCTGGTCACCGAAATGCCCCGCAGCTCCAGCTCCCAGGCGCGCTCCAAAGTGTGCTCCTTCCGCCTGAGAACCTGTATCCGCTCGCCCTGCGCTACCAGAATTTCCTCCTGTCCGTCTCCCGTCAAATCCCCCCAGCCCACCGCGGTGACATCGGGAAACCGGTCGGCCCAAGTCTCTACCAATACCACTGGTGAGGCTTCCAGACTAGCACAAAACGCACCCATGAGGAACAAACCGACAAGCAACAGGGCCCGCAACAACGCTCACCTCCTCTCTGATTCCATAAATCCCATATTCTTAAATCCGCTCCTCGATTCCTGCTTCGATGGGGCTTCGGAGCAGGCGCTGGGCCCCCAGGGCGGTGACTAGGCCCAGCCCTCCAGTACAAAGGAAGATGCCACGCAAGCCAATCACTTCGGAGATCATCCCGGACAAGGCGGGGCCTGCAAACATCCCCAGAGCATAAGTTGCTTGGAAGAAACCCATGGCTGTTCCTTTCCTGGCATCAGGCACCCCCTGGATGCTCATGCTCATCAGAGAAGGAAGAATGAGCCCTCGGCCAAAGCCGCTTAAGGCCTGGATTGCGTAAAGGAACGGCAGTTCGTTGATGAAGGGCATCAAGAGGCTGCAACAGGATACGACTAGCAGTCCCCCAATGACAACGCGCGATTCGCCGAATCTTTGGGCCCAGAAAGTCCCTCCGATTAGGGAAGCTGCAGCCATGGTCACAAAGGCCGTGGCTGAAAGAAATCCAAGCTGCATTGCCGATGCTCCCAGTCTGGCCGCGTAGACTGGCGTGAACCCGTAAAGGGTCACGAAGACAATACACTGACTCAAAACGCCAATCAGGGAAACGCTGAGGAGCCGCTTGTTCTTTCCCATGGAGGCCATGTCGAGCAATGAAATGCTCGACTGGGGTTGGGGTTTTTCTTTCACCACGGATGATAAGGCCAGCCCCACAAGGGCCAGTAGGCCGCTACAGAAAAACGGAGCTCCCCAGCCGTACTTGTCCGCCAAGAATCCACCCGCCAAGGTTGATGCCATCTCTGCTGAATAGGTAGTAGCGGTGATCAACCCAAGGGCCTGGCCGGCTTTATCGGGCGGAAAGTAACTGCAGAAAAGGACGGTGAATACTACCCAAGCGGAAGCGGCCGCACCCCCTAGGCCCCGATAGAGCAACATGTATCTTGCGTTTTTCGCCGACCAGAGTCCAAAGCCGCTGATAGCGGCAATGACGAAGGCGGACATAATAAAGGGCTTGCGACGACCAATTCGGTCGGACCACATGCCCAGAGGAATACGCAAGAACAACTGCGTAAATCCATAGGAACTAATGATCAGGCCGACTAACGACAACGGCGCCCCAAGTCGTTCCGCCTGGGGCCCTAATACCGGCAGGTACACGTACAAAGAACTCCAAAACATGAATGTCATCAGGGCAAAAACCCTACGGGCCCTCTGCAACAGCATCACTCCAAGTCCATGTGTAAGTTCCATCTTCTTAGAACCCAATCCTGCCGCGATCGAAGCTGAAAAGTTGATCCCTCTCCTCCATGGCGTATTTATCCGTACAGATTAAATGTACCACAGTCCTTTATCACAGGGTGAAGCGATGGGAAAAACACTGCCGCGCAAAGAAAGACCTCGCCACCACCAGGCGCGAGGTCTCAACGATGGGATCTACCGCCGCCTTCGATGTCAGTCTACTGGATTCGGCAAGAGATATCAATACCCTAGGACTGCCGGCAGGGATGATCTAACGATTGGATGCGCTACAAAGTACAAAGCCACGGGTTGCAATCGCTTTAGAAAACGGCCAAGGACACTCTCTTTACCGGCTACATCGTTCAAGGCGACTTATGTCAAGGCCGCCGATACCTAGCGCCCTGATACCTCTATGGTACCTCCTTCACCAAAGATCTCCTCTCAAGCTGGCGAAACAATCGTTTGAGTCGGTCCTTAAAGGTTTCCCGATGTTCCATCCGTCTGCTATAATGTCATTGGTGGGTTTCTCCCTTTGGGGGTTTCTGGTTTTGAGCACAGATCATACCCCAGTGACTCCCATCTTTGCCAGTATCGTTCGATGTTGTCAGGTTCAGGGCACGAGACTATAGCCCGTCTACCCAATCAACCCCAATGTCCTTGACGATAGCCTGTGAGTATGCTATACTCTGTTTGCATAAACTTGAGTCGGGCTGTAGCGCAGCTTGGTTAGCGCGCTTGACTGGGGGTCAAGAGGTCGGAGGTTCAAATCCTCTCAGCCCGACCATCGCTAATC